>JAABUL010000154.1_pt1 | contig 139347 bp, 128 predicted proteins | sample 5559151 | NCBI WGS metagenome assembly JAABUL01 (sample SAMN10711876, study PRJNA513368) | rock metagenome | isolation source: Antarctica rocks | place: Antarctica: Victoria Land, Pudding Butte sud | reverse complement strand
AGCATCTGCCACTCGGCATCGGTCAGGTCGGTAGGATAGAGACGGGGAGGCGAGGTCATAGGAGACTCCTGGAGTGTGGTACTTCCAGTGTCTCACCTCGTCACCCCCTTTTCAGACAGCTTCTAGCTGCAACGCCTCCCCAATGCTCTTCCCCTGTCTCAAATAGCCATAGAAGTAGCGCACGCCGGTCGGCCCCGTCGCGGCGCTGCCCCCCACTCAGCACCGCCTGCTGGTCGATCAGATCCTGCCCGGTCGAACCCACCGTGATCGCGGCGCCGGTTGGTCCACTGGCGTTTGAATCGACCAGCAAGCTGCTGGAGATGTCGCGGGAGGTTGGGTCGAGGTAATAGGCGGTCTGGCAGCCCCACTCGAACACCGCGGCCGGCTTGTTCACGTTGGTCAGCCCGGCGACATCCAGGATGGCGAGCATACTGCCCCAGGTGCCCTGGGTGGAATGCCCCGTCCAGTTGACCAGCTCCTGCCCGCTATTGATGGCGCTGCTGGTCAAGCGGTAGATGCCCTCTTTGCTGATGGAAAGCTTGATGGGAGTCGCAAATGGCTGGATCTGGGTAATCGGCGTCACCACCTGCTTGGGGTGCAGCCAGCTGCGGGTATGGCCCGGGTGGGGAGCAAGGCTGTGGAAGAAATCCAAAGGTTCGATCGGTTTGACGGTGGTCGCCCCAGCGATGGAATATCCATTGACATAGACGTCATCCAGGTGAAACGCGCCGAGCTTAGAACCTGGCTGGCTACGGGATACGTCGCCAAGGAGCACAGCCTGCCAGGTGGGTAGAACCGCGCTCGAGTTGTGCTGGGCCACGGTGGTGCCGTTCACTGCGAGACTCAGCGTCGTGAACTGCTGGTTCATGGGAACGTTCATCGCTGGGTTGCGATCGATCGTAATCACATAGGGCGTATTGGCATTGAGCGCGTAGGGACCACTGCCGGTGCTGGGCACGGTCTGCTCACCTGTGCCGTTCGGCTCATCGTATTGCAGCGAGAGCACCCCGCCCGGTTGGATCACTAACTGCATGGTGCCGTGCCCCATCCCACTAGGGTCTATCTCCGCGAGCATCATCGAACCACTGGTGGAACTCCAAGCAGCGTTGAGTTCCACGGTGAAGGTGAGCGTCTTCGCGCCACTATACGGCATGCCGTTGTTGTCGGTCCCCGATCCAATCTGCTTGCTCACGTCCGCGGTGCCATCGCTCGGCGGATCGACCAAGAGGTCGTACTGACTGTAGGTCGTGTTGTTTGCCGGAACTGTCGAAAGTTTGGCAGCCCCAGTAATGGTGGCACTCGTGAACTGGGACGCACGTGGTCCTACCACCCCGCTCCCGGCGGTACCGCCGCTGCTTTGAAGGTCGCTTGCTCCCTGTCCGTCGAATCCCAGAGCAAACACGGCTTGGTCGTTAGCTTTTATGCCTCGGCCACGAGCATCGCCGTTGATCCAGCGGGAAACGTGCACGTTGGAGACGCTACAGGCGAATTTTCAACCACGCCGGGGGCATTCCAGCCTACCCATGTGGGACCAAGCCAAGCTGACGCGATTGTCTTCGAGGTCGCAGGGAGTTCATTGACGGCAGCGCGTATCTCCCGCTTCGTCGCCCACCGCGTTGGCGCCTCGTTGCGCTTCACCTGGCGGCTCGCGGTCTCCACTGATGTCATCGGCTTCGACCTCTATGCCGGCCACCGGCGGCTGAATGCGCGCACTATACTCGTCCATGCGAGTCCCGAGTATCGCTACGGGGTTACGGGAAGGATCCATGGTCCCTACACGCTTCATGTGCTGCTTCGCGATGGACGGCAAGTGAGTGTTCCCTTGAGTAGCGGATTGCCATCGCCATAGCGTGTTACAGCAGGCACCGGTCGCGCGATTCCCTGGTGACTCGGGAGTACAGGCGTCGCCCTTTGCGCACGTCCTGTCACACGGTCCCCAGTACCGCCGAAACACCGGATGTACGTCGTGCTCTGTGATCCGGGGTTGACAACTCCAGCCTAGGCAAGGCATCGAAACCACCTGAAGGACTTCCAGGAGAAAGGCAGGGCGCGGGTCGTCCAGGGTGGCAACGCCGTCGGCAAGGGTGAGGTCGGATGGCTGGTCCATGGCGGATGCTCAGCTCCAGACGTCGCATGGACCGCACCCTACCCATCGTTACCGCACCTCTCATGTAGATGCGTTGGCCGTGGGAGACCGAACCGCCCTGGCCCGGTCTCCCACCATCACCACGTCCCGGTGTCGTTAGACGGCGACCGGCTCTCGGTCGTCTGCCGTGGCGCGGAACACCAGGTGGTCTCCGTCCTTATCCACGGTGATGGTGTCGCCCTCATGGAACTTTCCCTGCAGCACGTCCATCGACAGGGGATCGAGCACCAGCTTCTGGATTGCTCGCTTCAACGGACGGGCGCCATACACCTGATCCCATCCTTTCTCCGCCAGCAACTCCTTGGCTTCTTCGCTCAACTCGACCTTGAGTTTTCGCCCGGCGAGGCGCTCTTGCAGCGAGCGAAGCTGAATATCGACGATCGACTTGATCTGTGCCCGGCTCAGCCCATGGAAGATGATGACCTCGTCGATCCGATTCAGGAATTCAGGGCGGAAGTGGTCACGGAGAACGCCCACCACTGCCTGACGCATGGCTTCGTAATCCGCCGATCCCATCTCTTGAATCACGTCACTACCGACGTTGGAGGTCATGATGATGACGGTATTCTTGAAGTTCACCACGCGGCCCTGGCCGTCGGTGAGCCTGCCGTCGTCCAGGATCTGGAGCAGAACATTGAAGACATCCGGATGCGCCTTCTCGATCTCATCCAGGAGGAGTACCGCGTACGGCCGGCGACGCACCGCCTCGGTGAGCTGACCGCCCTCCTCGTACCCCACGTAGCCGGGTGGCGCGCCGATCAAGCGGGCCACGGTGTGCTTCTCCATGTATTCCGACATATCTAGGCGAATCATGGCTTGCTCGTCGTCAAAGAGGAATTCGGCCAGTGCGCGGGCCAGTTCGGTCTTTCCGACGCCGGTCGGACCCAGGAACAGAAAACTTCCGAGCGGCCGGTTGGGATCTTGCAATCCGGCTCGAGCGCGGCGTACGGCGCTTGACACCGCTTCTATAGCCTGCTCCTGCCCGACGACGCGATCGTGCAGCCGCTCTTCCATGCTGATTAGCTTTTGCACCTCGCCCTCCAGCAGCCTGCTCACCGGAATGCCGGTCCACTTCCCGACCACCTCGGCGACGTCGTCCTCTCCGACCTCTTCCTTCAGCATCTGGCCGGTCTTCTGCAGTTCCGCCAGCCTGGTTTCAGCCTCGGAAAGCTCTTTGCCCAACTCCACCATTCGCCCGTAGCGCAGCTCGGCCGCCCGGCCCAGGTCCAGATCGCGCTCCGCCTGTCCGATGGCCGTCTTGGTCTGCTCAATCTCCTCGCGCCTGGCTCGAATGTCGGCGATGACTTCCTTCTCCGCTTGCCATTGCGCTTTGAGGACATCCGACTGGCCGCGCAGCTCCGCGATCTCGCGCTGCACCCGTTCGAGCCGCTCACGCGAGGGCTCATCCCGCTCTTTCGACAACGCCGCGCTCTCGATCTGCAGTTGCATCACGCGTCGTTCAATCTCATCGATCTCGTACGGCATGGACTCGATCTCCATGCGCAGGCGACTGGCTGCCTCGTCGACCAGGTCGATGGCTTTGTCGGGAAGGAACCGATCGGTGATGTAGCGATCCGACAGGGCTGCCGCCGCTACCAGCGCTCCATCGGTGATCTTTACACCGTGGTGAACCTCATAACGCTCCTTCAGTCCACGCAGGATGCTGATGGTATCGTCCACGTTCGGTTCGGGGACCAGTACGGGCTGGAAACGCCGCTCCAGCGCGGCATCCTTTTCGATATATTTGCGGTACTCATTGAGCGTGGTTGCGCCCACCAGGCGAAGCTCGCCACGAGCCAGCATTGGTTTGAGCATGTTGCCCGCGTCCATGGCGCCCTCGGCCGCGCCGGCGCCCACCACCGTATGAACCTCATCGATAAAGAGGATGATGTCGCCGCCTGCTTCCTGCACTTCCTTGAGCGCCGCCTTGAGGCGCTCCTCAAACTCCCCTCGATACTTGGCCCCCGCGACCATGGCCGCCAGGTCGAGCTGCATCACTCGTTTGCCTTTGAGCGGCTCGGGCACGTCCTCCCGCACAATGCGCTGCGCGAGTCCCTCCACAATCGCTGTTTTGCCAACACCCGGCTCGCCGATCAATACCGGATTGTTTTTGGTACGACGCGATAACACCTGGATAACGCGCCGAATTTCCTCGTCCCGCCCAATAACCGGATCGACCTTACCCTGCCGCGCCAGAGCGGTCAGATCCCGCCCGTAGCGTTCCAGCGCCTGATACTTCCCTTCCGGATTCTGGTCGGTCACGCGCTGGCTCCCGCGGATCGAGGCCAGGGCCGTGAGCACTGAGTCTTTGGTCGCGCCAAGCCGGCGGAGCAGACGGCCCACCGTACTGTTGTCGCGGTTGTCGACCATCGCCAGCAGGAGGTGTTCGACCGATACATACTCGTCGTGCATGTCGGCCATGATCTCATGTGCCCTCACCATCGCATTTCTCAACTCGGGTGAGATGCTGGGCTGGGACGCGCCTCCATAAACCTTTGCCAGGCGGTCTAGCAGAGCCGTCAGTTCAGCCTGCAGATTACCCACCGAGATGTTGCCCTTTTCCAGCAGGGGCGGAACGATGCCTTCCGGCTGGTTGAGCAGCGCCGCCAGTAGGTGCTCTTCCTCTACCTGGCTGTTACCGCGATCCGCCGCGAGTTCTTGGGCGGCCACCAACGCTTTCTGTGAGTTTTCGGTAAATCGTTGAGTGTTCATGTGTCATGGATAGAGCAACGGCAAGGCGGGAAGGCGTCTAGACCTCCACCGTTTGTTTTTCATCGCCGATGCCCTGCAACCTCCGAATAATTTCTTTAAGTCTTCGCGTCTCGCTTCCGTGCTCGTCACGCATCCTGGCGATCGTCTCCATCGACTCGTTGCGCAGGCGTTCGAGCTGATCACGCATGTTCAGAATTACTTCTACCCCGGCTAGATTGACGCCGAGCTCTTCAACCAAACGTCGTATCTGCTGAATTCGTTCAATGTCTTGCGGCGAGTAATAGCGGATCTCGCCCTTGCCGCGCAGCGGCTCAACCAGTCCCAGCCGCTCATAGTGGCGGAGTGTTTGCTGGTGGACACTGACCAGTTCGGCCGCCACGCTGATGGTATATAGCCTTCGTTCTCTCACCGTGCTGCCCTCCACTCGCAATCCTGTTTCCTCATCCATTCAGGCGGTTCACACCCCGGCTTTTTCCAGTTGCTGGAAAAGGTCCTTTTGGTGCTCGTCGAGGGTGGTAGGAAGAAGCGCGACGAGCTTGGCATACAGATTGCCTCGTTGGCCCGTTTTGAGTTGCGGCATGCCCTGACCACCCAGCCGCATGGTGCGGCCGTTCTGCGAACCGGCTGGCACTCGCATAGTGACACGGCCCTCCAGCGTTGGCACCTCCACCTCTCCGCCCAGGACTAACCGCGTCATGGGCACTGTGACATCGGTGTAGAGGTCGTCGCCCTCCCGTCGGAATCGAGTGTCCGGCGCCATATGCACCACGAGGTACAAGTCACCCCTGGGGGCTGCTCCCACGCCTGGGTTGCCCTCACCGGCCACGCGGACTCGCGAGCCCTCACGCACACCCGCGGGAATCTTCACCTCTAGGCGTTTCGACTTCAGTACCGACCCGGCTCCCTGGCACGTCGGGCAGGCGTGGTTGTCCACATTCCCGGTGCCATGGCAGATGGGGCAGGGTTGCGGTGTCTGCAGGGTAAACGCCCGCTCGACCCCATGGAACGCCTCTAGGAGGCTGATGTCGACTCCCTGTTCCACATCCGCGCCACGCTCCGCTACTTGCTGTTGTTTGCCACGTCCGCGACCGAAAAGAGAGCCCAGATCAAAGTCGAAATTCGCGTTATTCGTTCCGGGGGAAGCACCACGCTGGCCGAAGAGTCCCTCGAAGAAATCGCTGAAGTCGGCCGTCCCGGCATTCCCGCCCTGGGTATACGTGTAGGGGCCCTGGCCCGGTCGGTAGCTCTGTTGGAATCGTTTTTCCCAATCGGGTCCAAGCGTGTCGTACTTCTTGCGTTTATCCGCATCGGTAAGGACGGCGTGGGCCTCATTGATCTCTTTAAACTTCGTCTCGGCCGACTTGTCCCCGGGATTAACGTCGGGATGGAACTTGCGAGCCAGCTTGCGATACGCGCTCTTTATTTCCTTTTCGGACGCCTTCTTGTCGACGCCGAGGATTTTGTAATAGTCCTTGTAGTCCATACGTTTGATGGCCTCGTATCCGCGGTAGTACTGGCCGCTAGCCGCCGGGCCCTGCCACAAGCAGGGCCCGGCGGCAACTGTCCTTAGGCGTGCACGCTCACCACAACTTGAGCGGGCCGCAACACTTCATCTTGATAGGTGTATCCGGCGCGGACCACCTGGACCACGGTGTGGTCCGGCACGTTGGGGTCATTCATGGTCTGTATCGCCTCTTCGGTATACGGATCAAACGGTTTCCCCTCCACGTCGATGGGCGTCACGCCCTCCTGTTGCAGCATCTGATCAAGCTGATACTGCGTCAGGCGGACGCCCTCGAGGACCGATTCGCCGGCGGTCTCAGCACCCTCACCAAACTGCAACGCTCGCTCTAGGTTGTCTTTGACGCTCAGCACCTTGCGCAGGAGATCCTTCTTGGAGGATTTTGTCAGGTCGGCGTAGGTGCGCTCAATGCGCTTCTTGTAATTTTCCATGTCGGCTCGTGCTCGCAGGAACTTGTCCTGACTGGCGGCCACCTCTCGCTGGGCCGCGGCCAGCTCTTGCTCCAGCGCCTCCACCCGTGACGGCGCTCCGAAGTCCCTCCCACCGGCCGCCGTCACCGCCTCCTCGGCGGAGCGTGGATCGAGCTGTATGTCTTGACCAGAGGCGCCAACCTGTTCGTCTAATTGTTCAGTCATGTACTTCTCTCCACTGGGCCAGGAGGAGCGGCGCAACGCCGCTCGCTAGTCCGCATCTTACTGTTCGGTCGATCGAAATTCGGCGTCAACCACGTCGTCGCCTGAATTCGGTCGAGTCTCGCCTCCGGCCGCGGCGCCCGCCGCGGTCTGCTCGTCCGCGCCAGCAGCCGATTGGCTGTAAAGGGAGGACGCAACAGGTCCCCATGCTTGTTCGAGGCTCTCGCGCGCGGATCGAATCGCGCCGGCATCGTTGCCCTTGAGCGCGTCCCGCAGCTCCGATAGGGCGCGTTCGACGCTCTGCCGATCCGTTTCGGAGATCTTATCCCCCGCGTCCTTGAGCGTTTTCTCGGTGCTATAGGCCAGGGTGTCCGCCGCATTTCGCTCCTCAGCGACGGCTCGGGCGTCGGCGTCTTGCTGCGCGTTCTGCTCCGCCTCGCGAACCATGCGATCGATGTCGCCGCTGCTCAGGTTGGTGCTGGCAGTGACCTTCACGCTCTGCTCACGCCCAGTACCAAGATCCTTGGCATGAACGTTGAGGATCCCGTTGGCATCAATGTCGAAGGTCACTTCGACCTGCGGCAGACCACGAGGAGCGGGCGGGATACCCTCCAGGCGGAAACGGGCCAGGCTCATGTTGTCGCGCGACATTGGACGCTCGCCCTGGCTTACGTGGACATCCACTGCGGTCTGATTATCCTCAGCGGTGCTGAACGTCTCGCTTTTAGCGGTTGGAATCGTCGTGTTGCGCGGAATGAGCACGGTGTTTACACCGCCCAGGGTTTCGATCCCCAGGGAGAGCGGAGTGACATCGAGTAGAACGACATCTTTCACATCGCCCATCAGGACGCCGGCCTGAATGGCCGCGCCTACCGCGACGACCTCATCCGCGTTTACACCCTGATGGGGGTCTTTGCCGGTCAACTTCTTGACCAGTTCTTGAATAACCGGCATGCGGGTCGAACCGCCGACCAGCACTACTTCATCAATCTGCTTCTCGCTGAGCTTCGAGTCGTCGAGCGCCCGGCGGAATGGACCGACGCAACGCTGGGTCAGATCGTCGGTGAGTTCCTCAAACTTCGCCCGCGTAATCGTCTTGATAAGGTGTTTGGGGCCGTTCTGATCGGCCGTCACGAACGGCAGATTGATTTCTGTCTGGACCACACCCGAAAGCTCTACTTTGGCCTTCTCGGCGGCTTCCAGCAGGCGCTGTAGTGCCTGGCGGTCCTTGCGGAGGTCGATGCCCTCCTCGCTCTGAAACTCGCCGGCGATCCAATCGACTATTCGGCGATCATAATCGTCGCCGCCCAGGTGCGTGTCGCCGGCGGTGGACTTCACTTCGAACACACCGTCGCCAACTTCCAGCACCGAGACATCGAAAGTGCCGCCTCCCAAGTCGAACACCAGAATGGTCTCTGACTGCTTCTTGTCCAGCCCATAGGCCAGGGCGGCAGCAGTCGGTTCATTGATAATGCGGAGCACTTCGAGACCGGCAATGGTGCCGGCGTCCTTGGTAGCCTGTCGCTGGCTGTCGTTGAAGTAGGCGGGAACGGTGATCACCGCCTGATTCACGGTTTCGCCCAGATACTTCTCGGCGTCAGTCTTCAGCTTGCCGAGCACCATGCCCGATATTTCTTGCGGCGTATATCCCTTGCCGTCGATATCAACCTTGTCATTGGTGCCCATTTTTCGCTTGATAGACGCGATCGTCCGATCTGGGTTGACCACCGCCTGGCGCTTTGCCAATTGCCCGACCAGGCGCTCACCGGTCTTGGTGAAGGCAACCACGGACGGGGTAAGCCTGCTGCCCTCGGTGTTGGGGATGACCATCGGTTCGCCGCCCTCCATGACGGCCACGACAGAGTTTGTGGTCCCCAGGTCGATACCAACCACCTTTGCCATCTGTAGGACTCCTTTGTGCTGTCTTACTTACTTACGTATGTCGTTGCGCGGTTTTTTGAAGCCGAAGCCTCGCACGCAACCTGCCCTAGTATAGAATCTTGAGCGATGTAGTGTCAAGGATAAATGTTGAGCGTGCACCTATAAGGGTGCGCGCACCAAAAGTGAAAGAGAGGGCCAGTACCGCTTCCCGGCTGGCCCTCTCTCGTTTAGCGAGGCTACCCAGCCGGGGCGGGCGGGGTCTGCCAGGTTCCCTCCAGCCCAGGGAGCAGGATGGCGTCAAAGTGGGCGTATTTCATGACCTCGCCCGGCGCCGGACGCTCGAGCAGCGCCAGTTGAATGACCTCGTCCATGCTGTTGACCGGTATCAGGTGAATCTCCGCGCGCACGTCGTCCGGTATCTCCTCCAGATCCTTCACATTCTTTTTAGGAAATACCACGGTCTTGATTCCGGCGCGGTGTGCTGCCAACACCTTCTGCTTCAAACCACCGATCGGCAACACCTGCCCGCGTAGCGTTATTTCGCCGGTCATGGCCAGGTCCTTGTGGACCTTGCGACCAGACAGGGCGCTGATCAACGCCGTCGCCATGGTAATTCCCGCCGATGGGCCGTCTTTGGGAATGGCGCCGGCCGGCACATGGATGTGGATCGAATGCTCCCCAAAGGCCGACGGCTTGATACCCAGGTCTCGCGATCGCGAGTGGACGTACGACATGGCTGCCCGAGCCGACTCTTGCATCACTTCGCCCAATTGGCCGGTCAAAATGAAATTCGGCTTGCTATCCATCAGTGTCACTTCCACCGGAATGACATCCCCGCCGGCCTCCGTAACCACCAGTCCGGTGGCAACGCCAATTTCATCGTATTCCTCGACGATTCCCCAGGTAAAGCGCGGCGCTTTTAGGTAGGTAGCAACGTCGGCCGTGTCAACGTGAGTTGGCACAGGACTGTCCTCAACAAAGCGGCGGGCGATCTTGCGACAGACCGTCGCAATCTCGCGTTCCAGCTGGCGCACGCCGGCCTCCCGAGTGTATTCCCGCACCAGCAGATGCATCGCGTCTCGCGTGAAGGTGAGCTGGTCGTCTTCGATCCCGTGAAACTTGCGCTGTTTCGGCGTGAGAAAGCGCTCGCCGATTTCCACCTTCTCCGCTTCGGTGTATCCAGGCAACTCGATGATCTCCATGCGATCGCGGAGCGGGGCCGGGATGGTATACAGCACGTTGGCCGTGGTGATGAACATTACATTGGATAGATCAAACGCTACCTCGAGGTAGTGATCGGAAAATTCTGTGTTCTGTTCCGGATCCAGCACCTCGAGCAGGGCGGCCGATGGATCGCCGCGGAAGTCCGCTCCCACCTTGTCAATCTCATCAAGCATAATCACGGGATTATTGGAACCGGCCTGACGAATGGCTTGAATGATCCGGCCCGGTAGAGACCCTATGTAGGTCCGCCGGTGTCCCCGGATCTCCGCCTCGTCGTGCACGCCGCCCAGAGACATGCGGGCGAACTTACGGCCTAGAGCCACTGCAACCGATTTGCCCAGACTGGTCTTCCCGACGCCGGGAGGGCCCACCAAGCAAATGATCGGGCTGCGCAATTCGGTGGACAGCTTGCGGACGGCGAGGTGCTCAAGAATGCGTTCTTTGACGATTTCAAGCCCATAATGGTCGGCATCGAGCTGCTCTGCCGCGGCCCGAATATCGAGTTGGTCATCCGTGCTCGCGGACCAGGGCATGCCCACCAGCCAGTCGAGATAGGTACGGATCATGCCTACCTCGGGCGAGGCCGCCGGCATGCGTTCCAGACGATCGACCTCCTTTTCCGCCTTTTCTCGAGCTTTGTCCGGCATACCAGCGACTTCGATCTTCTCCCGCCACTCCTGGGCCTCTGCTTGCTCCGGGTCGAGATCGCCCAGCTCACGCTGAATCTCCTTCATTTGTTCGCGGAGGAGATACTCGCGTTGCGTCTTGTCGATGTTTTTCTGCACTTCATTGCTGATTTTACTCTTTAACTCGAGCACTTCTACCTGCTCGGAGAGCAATTCGTGCGCCCGCTTCAGGCGCTCCTCGACGCTCACTATGGTGAGCAGATCCTTGCGCTCTTCAGGCTCGATCTCAGGAATATACCCCACCATGTCCGCCAGCCACGCCGCGTCATCCACCTCGTGCGCTGTGGACAATGGCTCGGCCGGAAGGTTGCCTCGTAAGTTGGCATAGGTTACGAAGAGCTCTTTTACCGTTTCCATCAGGGCGGTCAACTCACGGGACGGTTGGACGTCCTGCGCTATAACTTCCACTTCGACTTCAAGAAATGGCTCGCTCTGCGTGTAGCGGATGATGTTGACGCGCTGCTCTCCTTGGGCCAGGAGTTGGACGCTTCCGTCCGGCAAACGAAACATGGGGCCAAGGCTCGCCAGGACCCCAATGCCCATCAGATCGTCCGGCCCTACGTCCTGTTTGCTCGAGTTGTTCTGCGTCACCAGGACGATGCGATGTGGCCGCTGTTTCACTGCCTCATCAACGGCCAGCAGTGATGGCTGCCGGCCCACCTGAATTGGAGTCAACATATGCGGAAACACAACGGTTTCGAACAGTGGCAAGACGGGTAAGCGATACCGGCCCTCGGTCTTTGCCTCGGTTTCCGCGGATTCTTCTGCCATAATTTTCCCTCGATTACTCTATCCGGATCAGTTCAGTACGCCGTAGTCGCGATACCCCGCCACCCCTCGCTGCAATAGCAAGCGTAGGCGCATACGCGCACGTGCCTTGATTATAACACTGCCAGTGAAGCTTAGTGCTCTCCTGTCAAGCATTCTCGCCGAAGGGGTGCCCGCGCACGCTGTCAGAGGATGGTGATCAGGGGCTGCGAGTCCGGTAACGTAAGGCGGCCAATTGCGGTGACGAGCATCTCCCCATCCGCGGCACTTCTGAAATCCGCTAGGTGGTCGGGAGATAGAGCGATCAGGAGTCCGCCTGAGGTCTGCGGATCCCCTAGTAGAGCCTGAACGGCCCCCTCAGACCGGCCGAATTCGACAAATGGCCGTACGTAACTGAGGTTGCTCTGGGTCCCGGCCGGCACCAAACCCTGTTGGGCGTAGGCAAGCGCTCCCGGCAAAAATGGAACGGCTGCGCTATCGATTCGTGCCCCCACCTTGGAGGCCTGGCAGAGGTCGAGGAGGTGACCCAATAAGCCGAATCCCGTGATGTCCGTGGCGGCGTGCGCCCCTGCCGCCAGCATGGCCGAAGACGCAGCGCGGTTGAGCGTGGTCATCCACCGAACTGCTTGATGGATGTGGGTGGACGCAGCGGCTCCGACCTTTAGCGCGGTTGATATGGTCCCCGTACCAAGCGGTTTGGTCAAAACGAGCACGTCTCCGAGCCGGCCGCCGTGAGCGGTAATATACCGCTGCGGGTGGACCACCCCTGTGACAGCCAGACCATACTTCGGTTCAGCATCGTCAACGGTATGGCCGCCGACGATCGGTGCGCCTGCTTCGCTCGCCTTGTCTGCGCCTCCTCGAAGAATTTCCGTCAGGATCTCTGGCGGCAGCGTCTTGATCGGGAATCCCACAATGTTTAGCGCGGTTAAGGGCCGAGCGCCCATCGCGTACACGTCGCTCAGCGAGTTTGCCGCCGCGATCTGACCGAAGGTATACGGGTCATCGACGATGGGCGTGAAAAAATCCACCGTCTGCACCAGGGCGAGGTCGTCGTTCAGGCGATACACCGCAGCGTCGTCCGCCGGGTTGGCGCCGACCAGAAGGTTGGGGTCACTGGGAGGAGGAAGGTGACGTAACACGTACGTCAGGTCAGTCATGCTGACCTTACTGGCTCAACCCGCACATCGCACCAGGGACGTCAGACGTACGTCGCGTTCCATTGCTACCTCCTTCCCTGCTCGCATCAGGTTGATCGCTTTCAGTTTGCTGAAGCCTCAAACACGGCTAGCAGCGCGTGTACCAACTTTTCCCCGCCGCACTTCACCGGATCGGTGCAGGACAGACCGGTCTCACTTTCGGCCTCGGTAATCGCTTGCTCCGTCTCGGCTCGATTGAGGTCTCGGGTGTTGAGCGCCACGCCCACTACCGGCGCTGGTTTCACCCACCCAGCCGCTTCCTCGTAGACCTGTATCAAACCTTGCAGAGATGGAATCTTCAACGGGTATTCCTCGATGTACTCGTGAGACGGCGGATGCACGAGAATCATCGCGTCGGGCAGAGAGCCGTGCAGCAGGGCCAGTGTGACTCCGGAATATCCCGGGTGCAACAGCGATCCCTGGCCCTCCACGAACACCCAATCCGCTTCCTCACAGCCCTCGACCACCAGGGTCTCCACGGCGCCGGCCATGAAGTCGCCGATCACTCTGTCCACCGCGACCCCCGTGCCCTCCAGCATGATGCCGGTCTGACCGGTCGCGACGAAGGCGGTTGATAGTCCAAGACGTCGGGCTGCATCGGCTACTTCCAGTGCCGCCGTCATCTTACCCACCGCGCAGTCGCTGCCAACGAAGGTCACAACACGGGCGCCTGCCCGGCGCGACCTCATGTCGGCAACCCTGAGATCAGGGGGTGGGGTACGAACGTCTGTAAGTGTCACTCCGTACTGGGTGGCTGCCTGCACAAAATCCTGGTCTTCATTGAGCATGAAGTGCAACCCGCTGATAACGTCCATGCCGTGTGCGATGCAGGTCAGTATCTGCCGGCGCCAGCTGTCCGGCAGAGCGCCGCCACGAGGAGCGATGCCGATCAATAGTGCGGTCGGTTCCAGCGCAAATGCCTCGTCGACGCATGCGATGATAGGTGTTTCACCAGCTAAACCGAGCACCTGATCAGTGGTTTGTCCGGCATGCTCGCTGTCGACCACCGCGACGACCTCTTCCGGGCGATACCGAAGCAGGCTGGTAGCCGTCTTACCGTGGTGGAAGTCGAGCGTCCCCTCGGCGAGAATCAGCAAGCGGCGAGGGGAGTCGCTCATCTGTCGGAGCTGGGGGAACACGTCATGCTTCAGTGTATAGCGGTGCTGCGACGCACCCGTTCAGGTGGCCCCCGTCTCGGGTGCTTTCACGCGGGAAGGCTTGGGCTCGGCCACTTTGACTCGTGTCTGGCACCACACCGCGTACAGCCGCTGCATGGCAGTGAAGTGGGTGATGAACGTGAGCACCACCAAGGCAAGAACGGTCGTGGTGGAATTGAAGAGCAAACCGAGACCCAGGATCAGTACTCGTTCCGGACGGGGAGCAATCCCAATCTTGGCCTCCAGCCCAAGCCCTTCGGCCCGTGCTCGGGCGTAACTGATGACCAAAGACCCGATAGCCACCAAGTAGACCAAGAGGACCGGCACGGGCCACGCTGGACTGTCGATGGAGAACTGATAAATCAGAGCCAGGAGAATCGCAGCCTCAGAGTACCGGTCGAGCATAGAGTCGAGAAAGGCGCCGAAGTCACTTTGTTGTGACATCACTCGGGCCAGTGCTCCATCCAGCATGTCGAACATGCCGGAGAAGAACAGCAACCCTCCACCGATACTCAGGTGTCCACTGGCGAGCACCCCGGCGGTCACGCAATTGAGCAGAAAGCCCACCACGGTGATGATATTGGGTGTGACGCCCATCCGCGCCAGCGGCGTAACAACGCCTTCGGCTATCCGGCGGGCACCTGCCTGAAGCCATTGAGGAAACATCTCACATCACCATGCTGGAGGGCCGAAGCACCGGTCTCGTCAATGCCGGCGCTGGCCGGCGTCCAGTCTTGAGATAGAAGTCCAGGACCTGTTCGGCGACACGCGGCCAGGAGTACTGCTCGACCGCCTGCCGGCCCCACGCGCTGACTGCGCGAGCCGCTTCCCGGTCCTGCAACAGCGCGCAAATAGCGTCAGCCAGAGCTGTTTCGTTGCGGGGCGGCACCAGGAGCCCTTTGGGCGCGTCAGCGAGCACTTGACGATACCCCTCAATGTCCGAGGCGACGACGGGAAGTCCAGCTGCCATCGCTTCCAGCAGCACGATTCCGAAGCTCTCCCCCTGTACCGCGGGCGCGCAGAACACATCCGCGCTGCGGTAATACCTGGGAAGAGCGTCCTCGGACACCTCGCCGACTACGACGATGTCTCGGAGTTCGTGACGCTGAATGTACGCGGTGTACGGCGAGTCCTGCCAGTCTCCAGCGCCGACAATAATGAATCGAGCGTCTGGAAAGCAGTGCTTGACGTGCTTGTACGCGCGCAGCAGATAGCCCACTCCCTTCCGCTTCTCGGGCCGGCCAACAAACAACACATTCGGGCGCCCATCTCGGAACTCGGCCAACGGTTCAACTCGCCGCGGATCGAAGCGGTCCAATTCCACCCCGTTTGGAATAATCTTGTAGGGGGCCATGAAGTACTGACGCACAAAGCGTTTCGCCGCCCGAGAAACAGCAATTCTCCCGTCTAGCTCGCGAAAGGCGTGCCGTAATACAGGCCGGCCGTAGAAGTAGCCGTAGTATGACCCTCGATAGGCGTGGAAGGTTCCCACATTGACCGAGGTCGAATACTTCAGGACCGTCGGCGGCAGGGAAGGCATGAGCGGTTCATGCGCGTGGATCACATCGAACCGCTCCTCCTGCAACACCTCCCGGACCCTGCGAGCCAGGCGGAACGAGAGCGTGATGCGCGCGATGGAGCCGTTGGCCGGTACTCTACGTACCCCACCAATGCGGTAGACGTCCTCCTCGTCTCGTTCCAGGTTTCGATTGGAGGAAGGAGCCATGATCCGGACGTCATGCCCCATCAGCTTGAACTCGCGGTGCAAGTGACGGACGTGGTTGGTGACCCCGCCCGGATACGGGTAGTCGTACGGAGAAACCAGAGCTATTTTCAAAGCTGCCCGATTTCGCCAGGATGATCGACGACGCAGGCAGCGGACAACAGTCGCGATGGGCCGGCGCTTGACTGGATCGTGGTGCGATAGCAACGAGCGCATGGAGTCCGGAGTGCCAAGAGCTTCATACCGCCGCCTTTTCCTGTTGCCCTATGGTAACAACACCGCCGGTGACGCTCGGGGCGGGCCAGATCGAGCTAAAGGCCAGCCACTGGTCGGGATGTCGCGCGACATAGGTCTCCATCACTCTTGCCAGTCGCGCAGTGTTCTCAATCTCATCAGCGTCGGCGTTCTCTGTCCGCACCAGGCACAGGGGGGCACTGATCTCTCCGCGGAAGCGTCCCCTCGGGAGCCGCAACCCGACGGCCATCAGAACCGGAGCTGTGCTGTGCCGGGCGAGTGCCGCCGGTCCGCGGGGAAGGGTGGCCGGCCGGCCAAAAAAGTCTACCGTCAGGCTTCTGCCCGCGATGTTTCGGTCCGCGGTGATTCCCACGGCTTCCCCGGCCCGCAGGGCCCGCAGCATCTCTCGGGGCGCCCGTTCGATGGGTATGACATTGATTCCCTGGCTACGGCGCTCGGCCATCAAAAAACTAAACAGTTGCTCGGGTTCGACGCGCTCGGCCGGCACCGTCAGCCGGCAGCCGCGCGCCGCCATCACCTGGCCAACCAGGTCGTAATTTCCGAGATGGAGCGACACCACGATGACCCCTCTGCCCTGTGCCAGCGCATCCTGGAGGTGTTCGTAGCCGTGCATATCCACCAGAGCGTCGATCGCTTCCGGCCGTAATCTCCCGATGCGAAGGGTGTCTACCCAATTCTTGGCATCTGTCTGGAAAGAGCCCCGCGCCGCAGCCCGCACCCGTCGATCGCCCGCAGGAAGGGCGAGAACGACGGCAAGATTGGAGGTAATGCCGGCGCGGGGACACCGAAAAAAGTAAAACGCACCGATCCCCGCGGCGGACGCGAGGGCGTGAGCCAGGCGGACCGGGATAAACGGTAACACCCGAGATACCAGACGCAGAGCCAAGTACAGCGCGACATTGCTCGACATCAGGCGCCTGGCTCGCCGGTAGACCGTTCCTGAGCCGCTGCGCTGATCGGCGCGGCGCTGCCACCGGAAGGCCACATTGGTCGAAACATATACCACTGATCGGGATGTTCACGGATGACACTCTGGAGCGTGTCCATCACCTTCTGGGTGATGACCTGAATGTCTGTGTCTCGGTCGCCGGACGGTGTCCACCCAATAGCGGGCAGGATGCGCGCCGTAAACGTCAGGTCGGGCAGCCTGCACAGATAGATGGGGAGCAGCGTGGCGCCCGTCTTTATCGCGAGCACCGCCGGCCCGGCCGGCACATACGCATTCCGTCCAAAGAATCGCACCTTAATCCCTTTTCCCGGCGCCATTGGGCGGTCGAGGAGGGTGATGATGGTACCGCCGCCATGCAGCACTCGCAGCATCTCCCGGATCCGGTTGACTGGTATCAGCTTCATCCCCTTTTCCAGGCGTTTGCGTCGGATGAGATTGTCGAGGTACGCCGGCCGAAACGTGTCGTAGACAGCGTGGAAATCAGTCATGGCGGCCAATCGGATTCCGCCGGGTTCCATGCTACCGAAGTGTCCAGAAACGATGATGACTCCTTTGCCGCTGCTGATGGCTTCTGTAAGATGCTCCTCACCGTCGAGGCGCATGGACGTGACGACCGAATGCGAAGAACTCAGGTTTGGCAGGTCAAGGAACTCAATCAAGTACTTGCAGTAGTTCCGCATCGATCGACGCGCCACCGGCCGAACTCGAGGATCGGACGGATCAAGCCCCAAGACCGTCGCCATGTTCTGCAACAATGTCTGCCGCTTGCTGCGCCACGCCCAATAGACGGCCTCGCCCACGGCGGTACCGATTGTGTACCGCCACGGGCGAGGAATGTAGCGCGACAGAAAGGCACTAATCTGTATGACCAGATACAGTGCCATCGGCCCTTACTTCGCGACCGTGGCTGACACCGTCTCGGGCATGCGGGCAGTGGCATGGATAAAGGCTTCGGTCATCTCGCGGGCCGCTTCGTCCTTGTGCTGGACCGGTGGAGACTTCATGAAGTATGCCGAAGGGCCTTCCAGTGCGCCGGAGATGCCGTGGTCGAGCGCCAGTTTGCAGCAGCGAACAGCGTCGATGACCACTCCGGCCGAGTTAGGCGAGTCCCACACCTCGAGCTTCATCTCGACGTTGAGCGGAACGTCACCAAAGGTACGGCCCTCCATCCGGATGTAGGCCCACTTTCGATCGGTCAGCCATTCCACGTAGTCACTGGGCCCAATATGGACGTTGCTGGCGCCCATGTCGTAGTCAAGTTGCGATGTTACCGCGTTGGTCTTCGAGATCTTCTTCGACTCGAGCCGCTCGCGCTCCAACATGTTCAGAAAATCGGTGTTGCCGCCCACATTGAGCTGGCTGGTTCGCTCGACCTTGACGCCTCGATCTTTAAACAGATTGGTCAACATGCGATGCACAATGGTGGCGCCGACCTGGGACTTGATGTCATCACCCACCACCGGCAGACCGGCGTGTTCAAACCGCTGGCGCCAGTACTCTTCGCGACCGATAAAGACCGGGATGCAGTTGACGAATCCGCAGCCCGCCTGCAGTATTTGCTCCACGTACCACTTGGTGGCTTCCTCACTGCCAACCGGCAGGTAGCTTACAACCACATCGGTCTTGGTTTCCTTCAGGATGCGGACCACATCAGCCGTCGGCCCTGGCGCCTTGGTGATGACCTCCGACAGGTATTTGCCGAGACCATCGTGCGTCATTCCTCGTTGCACCGGCACATTGAGGTGCGGCACATCCGCGAACTTAATGGTATTGTTCTGCCCCGAGAAGACCGCCTGCGACAGATCTTTGCCCACCTTTTCGACGTCCACATCAAACGCGCAGCTGAACTCGATATCGTTGACGTGATAGCCGCCCAGGTTCACGTGCATCAGGCCCGGTACAAAGTCACCGTCCCTCGCGTCTCGGTAGTACTCAATGCCCTGCACCAGCGACGATGCGCAGTTTCCGACCCCGATGATCCCTACTCGAACTTTCGACAATCTAGCTCTCCTTTCATCATCCCTGTGACGCCGGCTCCAACGTCTCGACCGGCAGATTGGTACTCTGATCCATGCCGCGCTCCTCTAGGTCGAGGAGCATGTTCACGCGTTGCTGGTAGGACCGCAGCCCTCGCCGATTGAGAGAGCAGAGGACCTGCCTCCCTTCTCGCTGCGTCTTCACGATTCCGGCCCGGCGCATTAGACGCAGGTGCCACGAGATCAGGGGCTGGCTGAGCCGCAGTTCTTCCGCCAACTGGGTCACGGGTACGCGCTCATGTTGCGCCAGGAACTGCGCGATCTGCAATCGCTTGCGGTCACCCAGAGCGCGGAAGTAGAGCGCAAGGTCTTGCGTCAATGTGCCCTCTAAACATAAACAAGCGTTAATAAAATATCTGTTTATATATTAGCCGGCACGTGCCGCTCTGTCAACGCTCCTTCATTCCGTTGCCGAGCAGAGCGACGGACGACTAGCCTGCTGCCACCGAGGCGCCACGGCGTGGATTGTCTTCAGCGCATGCCGGCCCCGACTGTGCTAGGTCGGCGCCACGAGATGCCGACTGGTAGCGTTGCGCGAAGTACGGGTGAAGCTGGGTGGCATCCACGATGTGTTCGAAGGCGTTTGGCGCGGAGCGGGGCGAGACCATGAACGGGAACTGTTGCACACCACCCAGCCCGCCGTGCGCTCCCCCATGATCTTCGAAGTTCACCACCGTGATCCCGTCATAGGCGCCGAATACCAGTAAATCGCCGGCACTCGGCATGGCCGCCAGTTCCATCAACTGAGCGCAGACCAGAGCGGGCTGATCGTACACCCTCAGAAATTCAAGTTCAGTCTCCGACGCCGCATCCAGACAGATGCGGCCCCCCTGATGCAAGGCCCAGGTCTTACCTTCGCTCAGTACCACGATCAGCCCGATCCCGGGATGCTGGACCAGCGCGTCCAACAGCCCCGGCGCCATCTCGTCGATATCGGGGATACCTGCTCGCTCGGCTGAATGCGTGAAATATACGTTCGCCAGCGCACTGGAGTAAATCGCCACCACCGGGCTGTCGTGATTATCGGCCAGTCCCGCCTGTAGCGGGCCGGTACCGATCCGCATGGCAACCCGCATCATTCGATCCAGGAAAAAGCCGGTTGCCGAGCCGGTGCGTGGACCGATTTCGGCGGATAGTTCCTCCAACTGATGGAGCGTGGCCAGGTCGCGGTACGGCCGGGTGTCGAGTTCGCTGGCGGTGGGCGGTGTCACCCCGTGCGATGCGATAAACGCGCCGAGTGTCTGGCCGTAGAGGTGATGAAAGGGGAGCGACTCGGTCATGCCGTGGTCGCTCATGATGTACAGATCGTAGGGACGCAACGCCACGGTGTCGAGCGCCTTCTTCACATCGCGAATCTGGCGGTCCAGCGCTTTGAGGGCGCGGTAGGCGGCTGTACTGCGCGGCCCAAGGTGGTGGGCGATTTCGTCGTACCCGATGTAATTGGCGTAAATAGCAGGTACACCGCGAAAAATATCCAGCCGAATGCCGAGGGTCGTGAGTTCGCGGAACAGCACGTGCGTGAAGGCTCTGGTCAGTGGGAATATCCCCTCAGGCGCCACGTACTGTCGCTTCATGCGCCCGACTGCCTGCTCATAGACCTCGACGAATACTTCCGCCACGGTCAAGGTTCCAGCCCGCATCAGCCTCCAGGGGTTGAGCACTAGCAGCAGAAAAACGTCGATTCCGCTCAGGCGAGGCGGGAAAGTGGTGCGACCGAGAGCGCTGGTCGTCAATACGGCACGCTGCGCCCCGCCCGCCGCCATGCCCATGTAGACGCTGCCATGCCGAAACAGTCCCGCCCGACCCTCCGCGTTGTCCGCCTCGACACCCGCCATGTCCAGTGGCCAGCTACAAATGACCGGCCGCCTCTTGCGGCGATCGTACCAATAGAAGCCGGGTATGTCCCGTTTCTTGCCGTACATCAAGGAGCACTGGATGGCGGCGGTGTCGCTTGGCACGCCACTCCGCCATTGGTCCACCCGGTGGGACGAGTCGAGGAGCGTACGGAGGTGCGGCAGGTGCCCCTGCTCCATCGCCCGATGAAGGTCCTCAAACGAGAGCGCGTCGATTTGCAGCACGATAAAACCGCGTCGCCGCCGTTCGATTTCGCTGTATGGAAGCTGGAGGCGCCGCAGAGTCGCGGCAGCTTTGACAGCGGCCAGCGTTCCGCGCAGCGAAAAACGCAAAGGTATACTCCATGTGCCACCCCAGGTGGAAACGCCGCAAAATTGTAGCGATTGGGTCACACTGGGGCCAAAGATACCGAATCACGGGGAGGCATACGCGTGGGGGCCGACGAAGAAGGGCCGTCTCTGACGCACGTCAACGCGACTGGGTCGGCTCGAATGGTGGATGTCAGCAGCAAGCCCGTCACGGAACGGGAAGCCGAGGCGCGTGGCGTCATATTCATGAAAGCCGAAACGCTGGCCCTGGTGCGAGAGAACGCCATCGCCAAGGGAGATGTGCTGGCAGTGGCCCGAATCGCCGGGATCATGGCCGCCAAGCGGACTCCTGAACTGATTCCACTCTGCCACGGTCTTCCACTCAGCAGCGCGGAGGTCCAGTTTGATCTGCACGAGAATCCGCCGAGCATCGAGATACAGGCTCGCGTCAGGACCGAGGCCAAAACCGGAGTGGAGATGGAAGCGCTGGTCGCCGTGTCGGTGGCCGCGCTGACCATTTTTGACATGTGTAAAGCGGTAGACAGAGCCATGGAGATCGGCACGATCCGGGTGACGTACAAAGCAGGCGGACGATCCGGTGTGTTTCGCGGCTGCTACTGATCAGGTGTTTTTAGGGTATGCCCCATCATGTACAGCCCGGTGCTGCTGTCCAGCATGGCGCCGGCATAGCGGAACGAATTCGGCACCGGTCCGGTCGTTCCACTGGCAATAGTCTTGCCCCAGGGATCGGAGGCACAGCGATGTCTACAACAGATGTGACCATTCCTGCTTCTCCTCCGCAGTGTTGCGTCGGTTGTCACTGCCGCGCTGAGGTGCCTTTCGTGGCGGCTTCCGCATAAGCGGGCTATTTCACCTGCGTGCTTTCTCCGATCGGTATCAGCGCAATATCGTCGTCCCTCGATGGGCGTCTTGATCTCTACCACAGCACCGCCAGGCCAGAACAGATACGTGTCGCCGGCTCGCCTAACTCGCCTAGCTCGGTATGCCGGGAAGCCCATATTCCTTCATCTTGGCGTAAAGCAGACGGCGATAAATGCCGAGCTGTTTTGCGGCCTGGCTGCGGTTCCCGTCCGACTGCTGCAAGGCTGCTTCGATCGCCTGACGTTCCGTCTCGGCGACGATGTCCTTCAGACTCATGCCGGAGGCGACCTTATCTGCGATAGCGCCGTCTCCTTCTGCTCCGTGCTGCTTGCCCGGGGCGCCGGTGAAAAGGATGTGTTGCGGCGTAATCACCGATTCACGCGCAAGAATAATCGCTCGGTGGACCGTGTTCTCCAATTCGCGGACATTGCCGGGCCAGTTGTATTCCATCAGCCGTTCCATCGCCTCTTCCGAGATACGGGGGCTGTTATTGGGCGAATCGCTGCGATACTTTTGCAAGAAATGCTCGGTCAGCATGGGGATATCCTCCATCCGCTGACGCAGTGAGGGGAGTTCCACGGCGATGACGTTGAGTCGGTAGTACAGGTCTTCTCGGAAGCGACCTTCCGACACTTCAGTGGCGAGATTCCGGTTGGTAGCGGCAATGACCCTGGTATCCACTTTGATCGGTGAGCTGCTGCCAACGCGTTCGAATTCGCGCTCTTGGAGCACCCGCAGCAGCTTTTTCTGCGTGTTCAGGGACATTTCACCGATCTCATCGAGAAAGATGGTTCCCTTGTCGGCCATCTCGAAGCGGCCTTTGCGCGTTTTTACCGCACTGGTAAAGCTTCCAGCCTCGTGCCCAAACAGTTCGCTCTCAAGCAAGGTCTCGGTCAGCGAGGCGCACGGGACTTTAATGTACGGGCCAGTGCGGCGGTTCGAATTGAGGTGGAGCGCTCCAGCCACCAGTTCCTTCCCGGTCCCGCTCTCCCCGGTGACCAGCACCGTCGCGTCGGTGCGAGCCACTCGCCCGATGGTTTTGTACACCTGTTGCATAACCGCCGTATTGCCGATGATGCTGTCCAGGGGGTCACGTATCGTTTCGTCCACATTCCGGACCCTGAGGGCGAGGGCGCGATGATCCAGGGTCCGATTGACAGTCATCAACAGGTCATCCAGCGCGAACGGCTTGGTCACGTAGTCGTAGGCCCCGCGCTGGATCGCCTCAATCGCGATGTTCGAGGTGCCGTAGGCCGTCATGGTGAGAACCGGAACGTCTTCGATATGCAGACGTTTCATCTGCTCCAGCACCTCCAGCCCGCTCATACCGGGCATCCTGACGTCCATCATGACCAGGTCCGGGCGGAGCTTGTTGATGGCCGGAATGACCTCCCGTCCGCTCTTCACCTCCGCTGTGCGAAAACCTTCGCCTTCCAGAAGGCTCTGCAGTAAGCCGCGAATCGATTGATCATCATCCGCCACCAGAATAAGCTTCTTTTCCTCCACCTCGTCCTCTTCTCCGCGTCGATGTACTGACATGGTACCTAACCGGCATAGTCAACGACTCGTCCAATTTTCTTCATCTGATTGTACCTGTAAGCGTACAGATTCGAGCGTATCAAGAGCGCCCGCCTACGGGCGTGTCCGAAAATAGTACAGGAAGGAGGCGACCTTGCCAGGTTCGCTACCATCGCACTATGAAGGTGATTGGTACTGCCGGCCATATCGACCACGGCAAGTCCGCGCTGGTTCATCGCTTAACAGGAGTCGACCCGGATCGGTTAGACGAAGAGAAGCGCCGCGGCATGACGATTGATCTGGGATTCGCCGCGCTCACGCTGCCATCCGGGGCACACATCAGCATCGTGGACGTGCCGGGTCATGAGCGATTTATTCGCAATATGCTGGCTGGAGCGGGCGGTATCGACGTGGCACTGCTCGTCGTGGCGGCCGACGAGGGTATCATGCCGCAGACGCGAGAGCATGTACACATCATCGATCTGCTCGGCGTCCATCAAGGCGTCGTGGCGCTCACCAAGGCGGACCTGGTCGACGATGAGTGGCTAGAACTGATCGGCAGCGAAGTTTCAGAGCTGCTGCTGAAGACTACCCTGGCTGGAAGTCCAGTGGTTCCTGTCAGCGCCACCACTGGATTTGGCCTGCCCGAATTGTTGCGAGCCCTCGATGCCTCCGTCGCGACGGCGCCCGATCACCCGGGCGACCGTGCCGCCTACCTGCCCATCGATCGAGTGTTCACGGTGGCCGGCTTTGGAACGGTCGTCACCGGGACCTTACACGAAGGACGGTTGCACAGCGGTGAGGAGATGGAAATCGTGCCGCGCGGTGTCCGTGCTCGGATAAGGACGCTGCAGTCGCACGGCGTCACGGTGGATACGGCGGCTCCAGGTAGCCGGGTAGCAGTGAATCTGGCGGGCGCGGCACGAGAGCAGGCTGGCCGTGGCGATGTGCTCGCACGGCCCGGCTCAGTCGCTGGAGTGAGCCGATTTGACGGCACGCTTCGCGTGCTGCCCGACGCACCGTTTGCAGTGAAGCACGGAACTGAGGTCACGATCCACATCGGTTCGGCGGAGCGAGCGGCGATACTCACCATTCTGAATAGCGATGAACTCGCCCCGGGACAGGAGGGATGGGTGCAGGTGCGCCTCGAAAGTGCCGTCCCGGCAGTCCTGGGCCAGCGATTCATTGTCCGCATGCCGTCGCCGGGGCGGACCATCGCGGGAGGTGAGGTGGCGGACCTTGCACCGCGACACCGGAGGCGGGATCCGGCCGCCACCCGTCGCCTGGTGCAGTTGCGTTCCTCTTCACCCCAAGAGGTCGTGATGGCAGCGCTCACAGATGGTAGACCTCATACAACCGCCCAGGTCGTGGCCGTTTCCGGTCTGCTCAACGCCCCCGAGGTGCTCACCCAACTCAGTAAGGAGGGAATGACGGTGAAGTTGGGGCAATTTTTCGTGAGTGCATTGGGATGGGACGCGATGGCAGAGCGAGTCCAGAGGCTGCTTCGTATCTATCAAGCGGCGCACCCGCTCCATCAGGGTATGCCACGTGAAGAGTTGCGCCGGAAACTCGGGTGGAGCGACGCGGTGTGGCAAGCGGGCATCCTGTTGCTCGAGAAACGGGAAATGCTCCGCCAGACGACCACCGTCATCGCGACTACCGACCATGCGGGTGGAACGGCGAACCGGCAAGGCGAAGTGGCCGCGATCCTCGACCTGCTCAGCAAAGAGCCTTTCTCGCCGCCCAGCGGCGGTGAGTTGTTCAGCCAGGCGGACGCCGCCCTTTTGGCGGCGATGGCCGGCGAGGGGCAGATCGTGCAGGTAACAGATGCTTTATTCTTCACCCGAACGGCCTTTGAGGAAATGCGCGGAGATGTCGTCGATCTGATTCGCCGCCAGGGGCCGATCACGGTGGCCCAGGCGCGCGACCGGCTCGGCACCACTCGCAAATTCGCCCTGGCCCTCCTGGAGCATTTGGACGCCGAACGAGTCACCCGCCGCCACGGAGACGAGCGCGTGCTCGGCAGCAAGGCTGGCACGTGCGAATAGGTCTCATCGCCTATCTGCTGCATCAGGGCGCCGATTATCGGGCCGCCGGGGTGAGCGTGTACACCCAATTGCTGCTGGAGTATCTGCCGAAAGTCTGCCCAGAGCACCGCTACATCGCGTTTCATGGCACGGACGCCCCTCCCGTCAAACACGTCGAAGCGGTGGTGAGTCCACTGCGCACGACGCGGCCAGTGGTCCGTATTGCCTGGGAGCAAGTGGTCTTACCATTCGAGTTGCGGCGGCGCCACATAGACGTGGTTCATGGAACCGTGAACGTCTTGCCGGCGGCCAATCGGAAAGCAAGCGTGGTCACCGTCCATGATCTGGCATTTACGCGCCATCCGGAAACGTTTCACCCCGCGAAGAGATGGTATCTGCAGGCTGCGGTGGCATACAGCGCCAGGCGAGCGACGCGCGTCATTGCTGTGTCTGAAAACACTCGGCGGGATCTCATCGACGTCTTCGCCATCCCAGAGAGACGGATCGATGTGGTGTACTCCGGCGTCTCTGGCCACTTCCGCCCCCTTCCGTCAGACGATCTCACGGCATTCCGCCGCCAGGCTTTAGGCGGCCGGCCGTACCTCCTCCACGTTGGGACGCTTCAGCCACGGAAGAACATCGACGTCCTGATCCGCGCCTATGCTGAGTTGCGTGTCTCTGACGGCATCCCGCACGCGCTGGCACTGGTGGGAGCACGTGGCTGGATGTATCAAAACCTGTTCGATCTGGTTGTCGCCTTGCACCTTGAGGATCACGTGCACTTCATCGACTATGTCGCACCGGACCGCCTGCCCCTCTGGTATAATTGCGCCGACTTGTTCGTGTATCCGTCTGCCTACGAGGGGTTTGGTCTGCCGGTACTGGAGGCCATGGCGTGCGGTGTTCCCACCATCACCTCCGACGCGAGTTCCCTCAGGGAGCTCGCTGGGCAAGCATGCCTGACCGTCGAACCAGGATCTCAGGAGGCTCTGCAGATGGCGATGGCCCGAGTGTTGCGAGACGGCGGCCTGCAGTCTACTATGCGAATCATGGGATTGGAGCGGGCCAAGCTCTTTTCATGGGAAGAGACTGCCCGTCAAACGGTTGAGGTGTACAAACAAGCCAGTGGACAGTGTGCGCGTGTTTGAGGTAAAGCCGCCCGTAGCCACAGGTCTCGGCGCCAGGACTCAGATTCGCCGCCACCCGATCACGCTCCCTCTAGCGGTGATTGATGCGGCGCTGATCTATGTAGCGTTCATGCTCGCCTATTGGCTGCGCTACATCCTCAAAGTCGGGCCACATATCCAGCAGCAGATATCGTTTCAGATGTACCAGCCGGTGGTGGTGCTGCTGCTCGCCATCATGCTGCCCACGCTGCTCATCAAGGGCGCCTACCGGGCGCGCATGAGCACCGAGTTGATGGGCGAGTTCGCCACCATCTTTAGCGCGGGGACTATTAGCGTTGCTCTTCTGGTCGTGACCACTGCCATTCTCCGCCACTGGGTCTACTCGCGCGGTGTTGTGGTGTACGTCTGGCTGTTGGTCATTGTGCTGGTTGCGATGGGACGAGCAGCGTATCGTGGCGTGCAGGCGGCGATGTATCGGCGGGGATGGGGTGTTCGCCGTTTGCTGGTGATCGGAGCCACGGAGGCCGGGAAGATGGTGATGCAGAGCGTGATGAATCGCCGAGGTCTCGGGTACGAATTGGTCGGTTTCGTGGAGCATCGCGAGACACCCCACATGCAAGACTTTGGGCGGTTCCGCGCCGTGGGAAGCCTGGCCGACATACCGGACTTGATCGAGAAACGGGAGGTCGATGAGATTATCATGGCCTTGCCGGCCGCCGCGCATGAAGACGCCTGGCCGATTCTTCGTCTCTGCGAGGCGCGCGGCATTGCAGTCAAGGTTGTCCCGGATCTTTTCGAGATGAACCTCAGCCGGGTGCAAGTGGATAGCATCGGAGGCATCCCGCTCCTGGATGTCCAGGAGAAACCCCTGAGGCGGGTAGCGCGCGCCACCAAACGCGCCATGGATATCGTCATATCTGTCATCCTCCTGATCGCGAGCGCACCCCTACTCGCCGTGCTGGCCGCTCTGATCCGGGCTGAGTCTCCCGGTCCGGCCCTCCTTCGCCAAGCGCGCATCGGGCTGCTGGGGCGCGAATTCTACTGCTACAAGCTGCGCACCATGCGTCTCAACGCCGCCGACCTTCAATCGTCTATGGAGCCGTTCAATGAGGCGCAAGGGCCGCTCTTCAAAATCCGCAACGATCCACGTCGTACCCGGGTTGGTCGCCGGATTCGCCGCTGGAGCCTTGACGAATTACCTCAACTCTGGAACGTTCTCAAAGGAGACATGAGTTTAGTCGGGCCGCGACCTCCCCTTCCAACTGAAGTTGTTCGCTACGAGCCGAGCCACCAGCGGCGTCTTGAGGTCAAGCCGGGAATGACCGGGGTTTGGCAGGTGAGCGGACGCTCTGATCTCCACTTTGATGAGATGGTGGTAATGGACACCTCATACGTGGACTACTGGTCACTCGGGCTGGACGTGAAGATTTTAGTGAGGACCGCTATCGCCGTATTGACGCGGAACGGAGCGTACTGATCCTTGGCGTGGTCGAACTACGCGGCCATTCTTCGCCGTCGCTGGCTGGTGGTGCTGGTCATTGTGATCCTAGACCTGCTGGCCAGCGGCGCACTCTACGCGCGCTCAGCTAAAAGTGCCGGTTTCCAGGCCTGCCAGACCCTGTACGTGGCGGACGTATCGGCGCCCAGCATCGTTTCCGCGCCGGACGCGACTCTGCAGGCCGAGGGGCAACTCCTTAGCGGCGAGTCGGCCGCGAACTTCTTCGCCGATGATGTCCTGGACGTATCGCAGTCGAGAAGCGTCGCTCTCTTCGCCAGCCAGCGGCTTGCCCGTCTCCACCTCTTGTCAGCAGGGATTGGAGACATCATGGGAAACGTAACGGGCTCTCGGCGCGATCGCACGGTGGACATCTGTGTCAACAATCCAAACGATACCTCGTCGCTTGCCATCGCGTCCGTAATTGGCCGGGCCATGACCCGAGATCGAGCTCTCTTTATGGGTAAGAGCATCGCCCATCGAACCTTTGTGACGACTGTATCGCCCCCCACAGCGGCGCCCGCACCCGTTTCCAGCGGCCGCCTGAGCCTGGCGCTGCGGGTGTTTCTCGGCGTGCTCATCGCGCTTGGCGTCGCCCTACTGTGGGATGCGGTCGATCCACGGGTGCGTGATCGCCGCGACGTGGAGCAGGCCCTGGGCGTGCCCGTGCTGTACACCCTGGCGTGATTGTTGATGGGAGATAGGTCACCGAATCCCGATTTGCTCTTTGCGCGGATTCAGCTTCGCTACCCGGGCGCACGACACATCCTGCTGGTCCCGGCGGGCGCCTCGGGTTCCACCACCGATCTAGCTCGACAACTCGCCGCAGCTATAGCGGGAGCCGGCCAGCGGGTAGGCCTGATAGATGTCGGTGGCGGCAAGGCCCGCCCGAAGCAGGACGGCACACTCTCCGGTACGCTTGCGACACCAGGGCTACACAGCATCGACTTGCTCGAAGCGGAGATGGGAGATGCCAAACGAATTGGGCGCGCCCTCGAATCTCAGGAGGGCTTCACCGTCGCTTCCGCGGGACCGTTGCAGCACGACGCGCAAGCCCTACGCTTGAGCGCGGCGATGGATGCCGTAATCGTGGTGGTACGTCGGGGCCGAACGCTGCGCTCCGAACTGGCTGAGATACGCCATGAAATCGAGAGTGTGGGTGGGACGCTGGCTGGAGCAGTCATCCTTGACTGAGCGGGCGACAGCCGGCGTGAAGCCTATGCCGGCCTGCGCCGCGTCAGCACGACATCCCACAACTTGACGGCTACTTCTGGCTTGGACATCTCAGCAAGCTGCTCGACTCCATCATGGCTCACGATCGCCACGCGATTCGCATCGGCGCCAAAGGGATTGTGCTCCGTTGAAATCTCGTTGGCGACCACCAGATCAATGTTTTTGCGCTTCAGCTTTTCACGAGCCCGGGAGAGAAGGTCTGCGCTTTCCAGCGCAAAGCCGACATGAATCGCCCTGGGGGCCAGCCTGGCGACTTCGGCCGATATGTCGCCGGTCGGGGATAGTTGGAGGCTGATGGCGTCCTGCCGCTTCAGCTTCTCGGCCGATGGAGTGCTGGGCCGGAAGTCGGACACGGCCGCGGCCATCACGACCACGTCCACGCCGGCAACCCTCGCCAGCACCGCCTGGCGCATCTGTTCGGCGGTCTCGACCTGGACCACATCCACTCCCGCGGGGGTGCTCAAGGCCGTCGGGCCCGTCACCAGTATCACCCGAGCGCTCCGCTTTGCTGCTTCCTTGGCTATGGCGTAGCCCATCTTCCCCGAGCTTCGATTACCGATGAAACGAACAGGATCTATCGGCTCATAGGTCGGTCCTGCCGTCACCAGTACGGTAAAGCCCTCTAGATCCTGGCTACGTCCCAGAGTATCCATCACCGCGCTGCGTATAGCGTCCGGCTCGGACATGCGACCGGCGCCTTCGGCCCCCGAGGCCAGGTGACCGTTTTCCGGTCCCACCATGCTTGCGCCTCGTTCCAGTAAGGTGTGCAGGTGCTGCTGAGTCGCGGCGTGCCGATACATGTGGGTTTCCATGGCGGGCGCCACCAGTAAGGGCGCCGTCGTGGAGAGCGCTACGGCGCCCAGCAGCGTGTCGCTCAATCCCAGCGCCAGGCCGGCGATGGAGTGGGCGCTGGCTGGAGCCACCACCAGAATGTCTGCCCAGCGCGCCAACTCGAGATGTCCCATGGGTGAGCGGCCTGGTTGCTCGTCCCAGATATCGTCGGAGACAGCGTGACCTGTTAGAGCGGCGAAGGTGAGCGCAGACACGAAGCGCGCGCCTCCCGAGGTGAGGACGACGCGCACCTGGGTGCCGGCCTGGACCAAGTCGCTGGCCAGCTTGGCGGCCTTGAAGGCCGCGATGCTCCCGGTCACGCCGAGCACAATGCGCTTGTCGATGAAAACCCCCTCCTGTTCTTGACCATTTGGTTCAAAGACGACTATACTAGAGCATCACGGTGAGTGGGAAGAGGCGGGAGGCTGGCGGCCGTGCCCTCTTGTCTGGAGAGGAAAGTACATGGACGACGTCAAGATCCCGGGTGAGCCGGCGCCGACCAGCTCAGGGCTTATACGCACGTTAACGATCATCGCCAGTGGGCTTACCGCTGCCAGTGTCATCGTCAATCTCATACTACAGATCGCTCATTTTTTGAAGAAACGTCCGGTACAACCGGATCAGCGAACACAGGCAGACGCAGCGAGTTTAGCGATGACCGTGCTCAAGCAGGCGCCCAGCCTGGTCAAGCAAGTCCGGCTGTTCGCGGAGCAGCTGCGTTCGTCCAGGTCATAAGGAAAGGACCCGTCCCATGAGAGAGGGAATACACCCCGAATACGTTGAATCGACCGTGCATTGCGCTTGCGGTAGCACGTTCACTACACGATCGACGCGACCCAGCATGAGAGTTGATGTTTGCTCGAACTGTCATCCGTTTTACACCGGCACGCAGCGCATCGTCGACTCCGCCGGCCAGGTGGAGCGATTCCGCCGGCGCTTCAATATCCAGGAGAAGCCAAGCGACGCTTAGGGCGCCGTGGCGACACGAGGGGCCGAAACTCCTTCGGCCCCTCGCTCTGTTTTGCGTGTACCATAATAGAGGATGGCAAAGTTTTATTATGGTGGCCAGGCGGTTATTGAAGGCGTCATGATGCGCGGCCGGCAGCGCGCGTCGGTGGTCGTGCGGCGTCCCGGCGGGGAACTCCTTACCTTGAGCGAGGACCTACCGGGTGTGCTGTATCAGCACCGATGGGCCAGGCTTCCGCTGATTCGAGGGTTTATCACCCTTTGGGAGATGCTAATTCTCGGAACTCGCATGATGCTGTTCTCGGCCAACGTGCAGGCGCGCGGGGATGTCGGCGCCGAGGTACCCCGCTCGCTGGTGGCGGGCATGCTCGTTTTTTCACTCAGTTTCGCGGTCGGCGTCTTTTTTGTGCTGCCTCTGCTGTTGACCAGGGCGGGAGGGCATTGGATACACGGCACCTTGGGAGCCAATGCCCTGGAAGGCGGGGTGCGCTTACTGCTCTTCATCGTCTACCTCGGGCTGATCGGACAACTCGGCCGAATGCGACGGGTTTTCCAGTATCACGGAGCGGAGCACAAGACGATCAACGCCTACGAGCATGGTGCCGTGCTAACCCCGGCCGTAGTGCAGCGATACTCGACAATTCATGTCCGCTGCGGTACGGCGTTCCTGCTGTGGGTCGTGGTGATCTCGATATTTGTCTTTGGTCTCCTGGGCCATCCGCCGTTGCTGCTTGGGGTGGTCGAGCGCATGGTGCTCATTCCGTTGATCGCCTCCTTGAGTTACGAGGTGCTGCGGGTGGGCGCTCGGTTCTATCACGTTGCTCCTGTCAGGCTTATCTTGCAACCCGGTTTGTGGTTGCAGCGACTCACCACCCGGGAGCCAGCCGACGACCAGATCGAGGTGGCAATCGCCGCGCTGATGCCCGTGCTGGCGGCGGACAACGTACTGATTGGGCGCCAATTCCCCGAGATTGGCCGGCGGGCGGAGCGAGCACGACCCGTAGAAGCGGCGAGGTAACACCGCATGTTCGATCGACTTGGGTCACTCGAGCAACGGTACGACGAGCTCGGCCGCCTGATGAGCGACCCGGAAGTTCTGGAGGACATGGCCACGCTGCAGAAGCTAGCGCGCGAACATTCGCAGCTCACGCCGTTGCTAGCCATGTTTCACGACCTGCAGCGCACCAACGCTGATATCGACGAGGCGAGGTCGTGGTTGGAGAACGGCGCCGACGATGATATGAAAGAGCTTGCTCGTGACACGCTTACGGAACTCGAGCCAAAGCGTGAGCGCCAGCTCGAGGAACTCAAGCTGGCGCTGGCGCCGCGCGACCCCGACGATGACAAGAATGTGATTCTGGAAATCCGGGGCGCCGCCGGCGGCGACGAAGCAAACCTGTTTGCCCGCGAGTTGTTTCGCATGTACACCCTCTTCGCGGAACAGCAGAAGTGGCGCGTCGAGATTCTGGATATGAGTGAGAACGGGAGTGGCGGACTGAATGAGGTCATCGCCAAGATCGAGGGGAGCGAGGCCTTCGGCAAACTCAAATTCGAAAGCGGCGTACATCGCGTACAGCGGGTACCGGTCACTGAATCGAGCGGACGGATTCACACCTCCACGGCTACCGTGCATGTGTTGCCCGAGGTTGAGGATGTCGATGTTGATATCCGAACCGAGGATCTGCGCATCGACGTCTATCGCTCGGCGGGACACGGTGGTCAGGGAGTCAACACCACCGACAGCGCGGTGCGAATTACCCACTATCCCACTGGCCTGGTGGTTACCTGCCAGAACGAGCGGTCGCAGATTCAAAATCGGGCCAGCGCCATGGCAGTTCTGCGCTCTCGCCTCTATGAGCTGGAGCAAACCCGACGACAAAAAGAAATGGGTGAAGCGCGCAAGCTGCAGGTGCAGACCGGAGATCGCAGTGAGAAGATCCGCACATACAATTATCCACAGGACCGCGTCACCGATCATCGGATAAGCGTGAGTGTGCACAATCTTCCATCGGTTCTGGCGGGAAACATTGGAGCGATCGTCGAACAACTGGCCGCCGCGGATCGCGCCGAGCGATTGGAGGACGGTGGCAGCTAATTTCACGCCCGAAGCAACGAACGCCGAAGGCGAGCGAGTGACGCAGTTGCTTGCGTCGGGGACTGCTCGGTTGGCAGGCTCACCCTCCGCCGCGCTGGACGCGCAACTGCTGCTCGGTTATGTGCTCGGCAGGGACCGGAGCTGGGTGCTGGCGCATGACGACCATCGGGCGTCATGCGCGGAGTCTGCTGCCTTTAGCCATCTCATCGAGCGGAGGTCGTGCGGCGAGCCGGTGGCATATATCCGGGGCGTCGTGCAGTGGTACGGCATGGCACTTGAAGTGACGCCTGAGGTCTTGATTCCGCGCCCGGAAACCGAATTATTGGTCGAGGAGGCTATTCGGGCGGCCGCCGACCATCGTGCTTCTCAGATTGCGGACATCGGTACCGGCAGCGGCGCAATTGCGATTGCGCTGGCGCGCGCGTTGCCGTCCTGCAGCATAGTCGCGACCGACGCTTCAGTCAGCGCTCTGAAAGTGGCCGCCCGCAACGCGAAACGGATGGCGGTGGCTGAGCGTATCTCTCTTCAGTGCGGTGATCTCTTGACCCCCGTCCTCACCAGGCCCGATCTGCTGGTGGCCAACCTGCCGTACCTATCGACGACTGAGTTTGCCGACCTGCCACGTGATGTGCGATACGAACCGGTGGGAGCGCTCTACGCTGGGGAGTTTGGATGGGAACTGTACGAAAGGCTACTCGATCAATTATCCGAGCGGGCTTGGCATATACCGTTCATACTGGAGCTTGATCCGCCGCAGGCGGAGCATCTCTGCTCGAGAATTCGCGCTCGTCTGTCGGTTGGCAGGCTCGCCGTGTTGCAGGACTACGCTGGTGATCACCGCTTTGTCGTCTACGAGCCCTGAGCGTGGACTCCATTGACGGAGGCAGCACCTCCATTAAAGTGCTGCGAGCAACCCGACCGGCGGAGATCGAGCGCGCTGCCCGGCTGCTGCGCGACGGCAGGGTCGTCGTGGTGCCAACCGATACCCTGTATGCGCTCTCGGCCAGCATCTTCCAGCGGCAGGCCTGCGGGCGTGTGTTCGCTATTAAGGGCAGGCCGTCGAGCCACGCCGTGCCTCTCCTTTTGGCCAGTGCCGCCGATCTACCCCTGGTAGTGAAGGATGTTCCGCGCATCGCCTGGCGGCTGATCGACACCTACTGGCCGGGTCCGCTGTCCTTGGTGTTGCCCGCGCGTCCCTCGGTGCCGGCGCAACTGCGCGGAGGCGGCGAGACCGTTGCTGTTCGCGTTCCGTCGGCACGCTCATGCCTGGAACTGCTCGAATTGATTGGAGAGCCCATAATTGGTACCAGTGCAAACCGAAGCGGCCAGCCGCCTGCCCGTTTCGCCGACGAGGTCGTGCGACAGCTCGGCAACCAGCCGGATGCCATTCTCTGTGACGACGCCGCGGTTGGTGGAGGAGCTGCATCGAGCGTGGTGGAGATTGCCGACGAGGGCCTGATCGTGCATCGCGAGGGTGCGATAGGCGCTGAAGAAATCCGGCGAGTGGCTGGAGTGCGATTGATTATTCGGAGCTACATGGAGTCGGGGAGGCTGGGGTAATGAGCAGCGAAGAGACGGAGGAAGCGGCGAGCATGTCATCCGCCTACCGCCCCGCTGAGGCAGAGGCGAAATGGTACGACCGGTGGGAGCAGGCAGGGCTCTTCAAACCAGATGATAGGTCCGATGCTCCAACCTTTGTCATCACCATTCCGCCACCGAACGTGACCGGCGAACTGCATATTGGCCATGCGCTGACGTATGGAATCGAAGATATTCTGGGACGGTTCAAGCGCATGCAGGGGTACAACACGCTAATCATGCCGGGAACCGATCACGCCGGCATCGCCACTCAGAACGTGGTGGAAAAGCAGCTAGCGAAAGAGAGTATCAGTCGCTATGACCTGGGCCGAGAACAGTTTGTCGAGCGAGTATGGCAGTGGAAGGAGGAGTATGCCGCCAATATTCGTCATCAATTCCGGGCCATGGGCTGCGCCTTCGATTGGAGCCGTGAACGGTTCACCATGGACCCGGCGTATGCCGACTCGGTGTTGGAGTTCTTCATCCGGCTGTTTGACGAAGGTCAAATCTATCGAGGCTGGCGGGTCATCAACTGGTGCACTCGTTGTCGCTCGGCTATTTCCGACATCGAGGTGGAGGACGAGTCGCGCGAGGATACGCTGTATTATCTGCGTTATCCGCTAAAAAATGGGACTGGCGAGATTGTAGTAGCCACTGTGCGGCCCGAGACCATCCTGGGCGATGTCGCGGTGGCCGTCCACCCGGACGACGAACGGTACCGGGGGCTGGTCGGTGAGATCGCTCTGTTGCCTCTGCTGAACCGCGAACTGCAGCTCGTGGCCGACCCAATGGTTGAAACCGGCTTTGGAACCGGCGCTGTGAAGATCACGCCGGCCCATGACTTTGCCGATTTTGAGGTCGCCGAGCGGCACAATCTGCCCATGCCAATTGCGATTGATACCGAAGCGCGCATTACTGCACTAGGTGGGCCGTACCAAGGCTTGACGGTCGGCGAGGCCAGAGCGACCGTGTTGCGCGATCTTGAGGCCGGCGGTTTCCTGCTGAAAACCGAGCAATACCAGCACAACGTCCCAACCTGCGAGCGCTGTGGTACGCTGCTCGAGCCTCTGCTATCCGAGCAATGGTTCATGCACATGACTCAACTGGCCCAGCCCGCCATCGATGCGGTGCGAGACGGGCGCGTGCGGTTCGTGCCCGATCGATGGGCGCGGGTCTATCTGGACTGGATGGAACACATTCGCCCCTGGACCCTCTCGCGCCAGCTCTGGTGGGGCCATCGTATTCCGGTGTATTACTGCGTGGAGGGCCACCCCACGGCGGCCAAGTCCTGGCCGGAGGCCTGCTCCACCTGCGGGAAACCGATCGAAGGGCAAGACCCCGACGTTCTGGATACCTGGTTCAGTTCGGCGTTGTGGCCGTTCGCCGGGCTGGGATGGCCCCACGTAACAGCCGATTTGCAACGATACTATCCGACCTCGTTCATGAACACCTCGAGCCAGATCCTCTACCTGTGGATAGCCCGGATGGTCATGACCGGGCTAAAGTTTATGGACGAAGTGCCGTTTCCCGATGTCCTCATCAATCCCACGATCTTGAATAAGCACGGCCAGCGCATGAGCAAGTCGCTGGGTACGGGGATCGACCCCTTGAAGTTGATAGAGGAGTACGGCGCGGACGCCCTGCGCTTTGGGCTGATTACGTCGGGAAGTACGCATCAGCAGGATATTCGGTTTTCGCCGGAACGAGTTGAGCTGGCCCGCAACTTTGGCAACAAGGTTTGGAACATCGCACGAGCCATCATCTCGCAGCAACGCCGCGATGACCAGGCCCGTGAACTGACTCTCCGCGTCGAAGATCGCTGGATTCTCAGTCGGTTGAGCGCTATTACCAGCGGTGTAACGACGGACCTGGAGCGTTTTGAGCTGAACGGCGCCGGTCAGCAATTGCACGATTTTATCTGGTCGGAGTTGGCGGACTGGTACCTGGAAGCGGCCAAGATCCGGCTCTATGACGAGGGCGACCGAGAAGGAGCACGGACGGCCGCGGCGGTGCTCTGGTCGGTGCTCGATCGCGTGGTGCGGATGCTTCATCCCTACATGCCATTTCTGGCTGAGGAGATCTGGCAGCAACTGCGCTGCACCGGCTCACCGGCCGCCCGCGAACTCTCCGGGTGGTCCGAGGAGATGCCGAGTAGCGTGATGCAGGCGACCTGGCCCAAACCGGATGGAGTTGATGCCAAAGCAGAGCACGACATGGAGCACGCGATGGCAATTGTGCGCGCGGTCAGAACCGCCCGCGCCGAATACAAGGTGGACCCCGCAAAATACGTGTCCGCCACTATCGTCGCGGGGTCCAGCGTCGATACGGTTGGTACGTTATCGAGGGTGATCGGGCGCCTGGCTCGTCTTGAGCCACTCTCCATCGTGGATGCCGTCGCAACTCAGCCGAGGCAGGTAGTGGCTCTGTTGGTCGGCGAGGTGACCGTGTATCTGCCGCTCGCCGAGCTCACAGACCTCGCGGGTGAGAAACAACGGCTCGGCAAAGAGCTGGCTTCAACCGAGCAGCTGTGGCGTGCGCTTCAAGCTAAGCTGGCCAATGAGAACTTTACCGCGCGAGCGCCCCGCGAGGTCGTGGAGAGAGAGGAACTGCGGGCGATCGTGCTTCAGGAACGGCTCGACCGGCTGCACCAGCGGATCACACTGCTCCAGGAGTCCGGATGACGGAAAGCTACGATCAGTTTCTGCGCAATGCCGTGGCTGTGCTGAGTGCTGAAGGAGCGCAGACACTGCTGCCGCCGCCAATAAATAGGGAGGCGCCGTCGTGGGCAGCCGACTGGGACAGCGTCCTGCTGAGCGATGCGCCCGGAGCACAAACACTCTATGCGTTTACCTCTGGCGGGGAAGCGTCACGAGACGAGTTGCAGTCGCGGCTGAATAGGCTGGCGCAGGGCATCGCCAACAGTGGAATGTTAGGCGGCGCACCCATGTCCCTGGTTGCGATCATCGCGCTGGAGGGCTCCGCGGAGGTCCAGAACCAGCGCAAACTAACCGGTCTGACACCCGCCGCCTTCTATACCGGTTTGCGGCCTACTACCTGGGTGGCGGATTTAGCGGCACAGCGGGTCTATGCGCCCGGTCTCAGGCGGCCGGATATAGCCTCCACTCTAGAAGCCACGCTTGGACCGAGCGGATCGACTATTGAGCCGCACCGGATTGACGCACTGCGACGAACGCAGGTAGAGCGAAACCAGGCGTTCTACGAGTTGATGCGAGGCCGGCAGCCGCTCGTAACCTATGCTCTGATCGCCATTAATCTGCTTGTATTCGGATTTGAATCTGCGAACGGAGGCTCGGACAACGTCCAGACGCTGCTGAACTTAGGCGCACTCTCACCCATCTTGATCCAGCAGGGACAGTGGTGGCGACTCTGCACCGCAATCTTTCTGCATGCCGGAGTGGCACACATTCTCTTTAACATGACGTCGCTATTCGCGGTCGGCACCCTGGCCGAGCGGTTGTACGGCAGCCCCCGGTTCCTCGCGATATATTTGGGAGCGGGACTTATTGGATCGATCTCGAGTGTCGCGTACGGCGCCATGACGGGGCAGGCGCACGAGGTCGGGGTGGGGGCCTCTGGCGCTATCTTTGGAGTAGCGGCCGCCTTGGTGACGGTGCGATTCCAGCGATCAAACGTCATCCCGGACCGATTGCGCCGCAGAATCTCTTCCTCCATGCTTCCGCTGGTCGCCTTTAGCCTGGTCTTCGCCTATCTGACCCCTCACGTGGACAATTCGGCTCACCTGGGCGGCATCGTGGGCGGTGCCATTCTCTCGTTTGTCTTTCCGCTCACCAGGGGTAGCGCGACCCCTGGTCCAGTAGCCGGCACAACCCTCGAGCCTCCCGCTTAATTGCCTATGATGGGCCCATGGGAGGCGCAGGCGAAATGAACAACCATGTTCGACTGTTGTTGGTGGATGGACACGCACTGGTCCACCGCGCGTATCATGCGATCCCGACGCTTTCGACCGCCTCGGGTGAGTTGACGAACGCCGTCTTTGGCTTCTCGAATATCTTGCTGAAGGAGATCAATGAACTCAAGCCGACCCATGTCATCATGGCTCTGGATCGGCCCGCGCCGACCTTTCGTCACCAGGAGTTTGCCGACTACAAGGCGACTCGTCCGCGCACGGCGCCCGAACTTGTCGGCCAATTCCAGCGGGTGCGCGAGGTAGCGCACGCCATGAACATCGTGACGCACGAGCGCGACGGCTTCGAGGCGGATGATGTGCTCGGCACTCTCGCCAAACAGGCCGAAGACCAGGGGATTGAGACGGTCATTCTGACCGGCGATCTGGATGCGCTTCAGTTGGTCAGCGAGCACGTACGGGTGCTGACACCGGCCCGGGGAGCTAGCGAAACCACCCTGTATGACGAGGCAGCGGTCCGGTCGAGATACGGTCTCGAACCGACGCAAATACCCGACTGGAAAGCCCTGGTGGGGGATAAGTCCGACAATATCCCCGGCGTCAACGGCTTCGGCAAGAAGGCCGCCGAGGAGTTGCTGACCCAGTACGGCTCAATTGAGAATCTTCTCGACCATCTCAGCGAGCTGCCGGACAGGCGGCGCGAGGCGCTGGAGCCGTATCGGGAGCAAGCGGTGCAGAGCAAGCGGCTGGCGACTATCGTGCGGGACGTTCCAGAGACGCTCGACTTGCAACACTGCGCCTGGCACGATGTGGATCGGACGGAACTGATCAGATTGTTTCGCGATCTCGAGTTTCGGTCATTGATCGACCGAATTCAGGGTATGATCCCTCGTGGCCCGCAAGCGGCGAATAGCCGGTCGGCGCCTCCTACCGGCCCACAACAGCTGAGCATGTTTGCCGGTGGGGAGGGCGGTGTCGATGTCACCATTGACGGGCACGAGCAAGGATCGAGCACATTCGACGACGTTCTGGGCCTGACGCGCCAGATCGAGGTGACGACCAACACCCGCATTGTGCAAGAAGAAAGCGACCTGGCGCAGCTACTCGTTGAACTGCGTGCCGCCGGCGCCTTCGCGCTGGACACGGAAACCACCAGCACCGATCCCTTGCGGGCGCAATTGGTCGGCCTGTCGTTTGCCACGCGGGCGGATCATGCCTGGTATCTGCCGGTGGGGCACCGGGAGGGACGCCAACTTGACCTACGGCACGCCCTTGATGCTCTGCGGCCCATTCTGCAAGACCCAGCGGTGCCAAAGATCGCCCACAACATCAAATACGACTACGCGGTGCTCGCGACCCATGGCGTCCGTCTGGTGGGCATGGACTTCGACACCATGATCATGGCCTACCTGATTGACCCCACCTCGCGCGGCCTCTCACTCAAGTCGCTCTCCCTCTCGAAGTTCATGATCGAGATGACGCCGATCGAGGCGCTGATCGGCAAGGGCAAGAGCCAGATCACTATGGCTGAAGTCGATATCGGCACGGCAGCGCTCTACGCCGGCGCTGATGCCGACATCACCTTCCGGCTGAAGGACGCCCTGTGGCCTGAGTTGGTGGAGCGCGAGTTGGTCGACCTCTTTCGCGAGGTCGAGATGCCGTTGGTGCGCGTGCTGGCCGACATGGAGATGGCTGGCGTTGCGCTCGATCCCTCGGTGCTGGCCACCATGTCAGTCGAAATGGGCGAGATTATTGGCCGGCTCGAGGGGCAGATTTATGAGACGGCAGGCCACCCGTTCAACATCAACTCGACCCAGCAGTTGGGCCAGCTGCTGTTCCGGGAACTGAAGTTGCCCTCCGGGCGCCGTACCAAAACGGGGTACAGCACCGATAATGAGGTGCTCGAAGGCCTGCGCGGGAAGCACGACATCGTCGACGACATCCTCGAGTATCGCCAGCTTATCAAGCTCAAGAACACGTACGTCGATGCCTTGCCCACCTTGGTCAACCCGGACACAGGACGGGTTCACACCGACTTTAACCAGTGTGTCGCTGCCACGGGTCGCCTCAGTTCTTCGAACCCGAACTTGCAAAACATCCCGATTCGGGGCGACCTGGGCCGAACCATCAGGCGGGCCTTTGTGCCGACGGGGGCTGAGAATGTGCTGCTGGCGGTCGACTATTCGCAGATCGAGCTGCGAATCCTGGCCTCTATGTCAGGCGATGAACGGCTCTTGCACGCCTTTCTCACTGGCGAAGATATTCATCGGGCCACCGCCTCTGCCGCCTTTGGCGTGCCGCTAGAAGCCGTGACGCCCGATCAACGCCGGATCGCCAAGGTGGTCAACTTCGGCATTATCTACGGCATTGGCGAGAACCGCCTGGCACATGAGACCGGTATCTCTCGCACGGAGGCGGCGGAGTTCATCACCAGCTACAACCGCACCTATGCGGGTGTCAAAGCCTTCATGGACGATATGCGCAAACGGGCCGCGCTGTACGGCTATGTGTCGACTCTATTAAACCGCCGCCGCTATCTTCAGGATATCCACTCTCCGAATCCGGGGATTCGTACCGCCGCCGAGCGGGCCGCCATCAACATGCCGATTCAGGGAACCGCGGCCGACATCATCAAGCTGGCCATGATCCGCTTGCATCGTAAACTGGCGGAGCGCCACCCGGAAACCCGCATGGTCTTGCAGGTACACGACGAATTGGTTTTCGACGTGCCCAAACGTGACCTCGATGCGGTGGCGCCGCTGGTACAGGATGCGATGGTGAACGCGCTGCAGTTGGCCGTCCCGCTGGAGGTGGAAATGAAAGTGGGCCGCGATTGGTACGACATGACTCCTCTACCATCGGCTCCTCAGACTATGTAACGCATGGTGGGATCACGAGTGGAGGGAAGCACTGCAGGAAACATGGCTACCGAGCCGGCGCACCGTCAATTCACCGTCGACGACTACCATCGAATGGCGGACATCGGCATCCTCCGGGAGGACGATCGGGTGGAGCTTATCGATGGGAGGGTGGTCGAGATGAGCCCGATCGGCGGCCGCCACGTGACATGTGTCAGCAGGATTACCCGGCTGCTCGTGTCCCGGCTGATTGACGACGCCGTGGTCAACGTCCAGAGTCCGGTACGGCTTGGCGAGTACCAGGAGCCCGAACCAGACCTGGCGGTGGTCCGCAACCGCGAGTACGGGAACGAACTGCCAAGCGCGGATGACGTGTTCCTGCTGATGGAAGTATCGGACAGCTCGCTGGCCTACGATCGTGGCACGAAGTTGAGGCTGTACGCACGCGCGGGCATACCGGAGTTCTGGCTTATCGACATACCGGGCGAGGCCATCGAGCGCCACACGAACCCTTCGGGCGATCGGTATGGCGTGACTGTGAGGGTAGGATGTGGAGAAGAGATCGAATCTACGGGAGTGCCCGGCCTGCTGATCAGGACCGACGATGTGCTTGGCAAACAGTAACGAGAGGCCGACTCTTGCTGCAAAGCATGTGACGATAAGGCGAAATACGTACAGTCTCTTCGCATGCTTGGTGCTCGGCCTGGCAGAGTTGCTTCATGGTGGCGGCACGGCGCTCGCGGCCAACTTCACACTGTGCAGCATAGGTATGAGGGACTTCAATGTGGCAGATCAGTGCCTGCTTCCAAGCCACATTGCGAGGGCTGAGCGTGAGATGTCTGTGGCCCCGATTCGCCCGGTAGGTCCTGTCAAGCGGCTGAGCGGTTTTCGACTGTGCGATCTGGAAGTGCGGAATCCCGGACGGCCGTTGGAGATTCGGTACCTGTTCGGGCGTATCGCGACGGACTTTAATGGAAACCCGGACCCGTTGACTCATATGAGTAGTTACGTCATTGTTGGAGAGCTAACGTGTCATTCCCAATTGAAGACGCCCGGATTGTTTCGCTACCCTGCAGCTCTCGGGGGAACGGCGTACTGGCAATGGGACGGCAACTTCCCGTGCAGGAACCTGAGTCTAGAAATCACGGCAAACGTTCGGAGCGGAGTGGTCCAAAGGATCGGGCTCACCATCTTGCATCGCGATCACTGTGGCAAGTGAAGAGAAACTGGCCAGACGCAGTTCCGCCGCGTCTCCTCGGCCTGCGACAAGGGCGCCGTCAACTACCTGATGACGCGCGCAATCGCCGTCATTGTGCTCTGGTCGTGACATTTGCAGACAAGTCCTACCGCTAGGAAGAGCTTCGCTGCTCTCACTCGCGTCCGCACACCGGACACCCTCGTGAGTCTTCACGCCGGCAAAAACGGTGGTAGAGGTGATGTAAGCCCTGATGGTCCGCCGCCCTTTGTGACTTGATGCCGTCGTGACCGGCCTGGGCCAGTAAGTCCAGCATGCACCGAGTCCAGCGTGTGTCTGGCGGACTGGGATACATGGCGAAGAGATCCGGTGCCCGGGGCGCGTCCGGAACCAGCGCGGCAACCAAGGGCAGAACGACACTGCACGCCATCTCATCGGCCCGCCCAGCGCCAATCAGGGGTCGTCCGCCAGCGCTGGTCAGCAGTCCAGCTCTCACCTCCGATGGACGCTGAGAGTCGAGCACGAGGTCGATCAGGCGCTCGGCGAGCGGCGAGCCAAGCTTATTTAGCAGATGAGCTATCCCCTCGATACGGATCGCTGGGTGATTGCCGGGTCGGATACGAGCCAGGCGCCATGCTTCCGGCTTCATGGAACCGGGTGGTCTCACCGTTCCCTGAGTAAGGAACCCGGCAGCCTGTAGGAGGGTCTTGGCACGCTCCCCCGGTTGGACCGACATCAACCAGGCGTACGGAACCAGGTCGGCCAGCTGGCGGCACCCCTCCCGATTAGAGGCGTACCCGAGTGACTCAAACAACGCCGTATATGCAACCTGGTCGACCGGCACACAGGTCATATCGGCGGCAAATAACGCGGCTCGCTCCTGAAACCGCGTCATCCCCGCGTGTCGGATGCGAGCCCGAAGATCCTCAAGTGCGAGGCGACGAAACCGCGCAACGCAGGTGTGAGGCAGCAGCGCCTGTCCGCTCACCGGCGAATTGCACACCAACACTCTGGTGGTGTGGCGCTCAAGCGCCAGTACCGGGACGATACCCCCGTTCTCCAGCATGGTCGCGTGGCCGTCATCTCGCCATACCACATGCAGTACCACCCGGTTGTAGTGCGGATCGAGGTGGTGGCCATGCGCATACCAATCGGCGGAAGCCACGTGAAACTCGATGTCTCCGGTGATAACCTCGCGGTCCTGCCAGGCCAGGAGCGCGTCCTGATAATCAGGCCCCCCCGCGTCAGACGGCAGGCCGCGGAAGATCACGCTGAGCTGCAGCGGTCGCAGAGCATCGGGGTCGAAGGCCTGGCGTTCCCAGATCGACACCACGGTCTCCTCACGAAGGCGTGGCTCGGCAATCGAGTGTTCGACCGAGACCGTGGAGAGGCTGCCACTATAATGTGCTTCCATCGCTCCAGGAGGACCCATTGGCGGAGACGCTGCAATCGAGAATCCGAGAAGTGCCGGACTTTCCTCGTGACGGCATTCTCTTCTACGACATTACCACCGTTTTGAAGGACGCTGACGCGTTTGGCGCCGCGGTCGACCTGATGTCGGCCGGCTTTCGAGACTCCTCGATCGATGTCGTGGTCGCCATGGAGTCACGCGGCTTCGTTTTCGGCGCTCCGCTGGCCTACCTGCTGCGCGCCGGCTTCGTCCCGATCCGCAAGCTGGGTAAGCTGCCGGCGAAGAAAATCACGCGGGCCTACACCCTGGAGTACGCCACTAACACCTTCGAAATGCATTGCGACGCAATTGAACCCGGGCAACGAGTGTTATTGGTAGACGATCTGCTGGCCACCGGGGGTACCGTTGCGGCATCGCTCGACATGGTGCGAGAGCTAGGCGGTGAACCGGTGGCAGTGGTCGTGCTGGTTGAGCTTGAAGGGCTACGAGGTCGGGAGCGGCTGGAGCAGTACGGCGTTGACGTGGTTTCGTTTATCACGTACCCTGGGTGAGATGCTGTTGGTCACCAGTCCGAACCTCTGGTAAACTGCCTACGGTGCTCTGGAGGCTACAATCGAGTACACCGAGGCGCATTCGTCTAGCGGCCTAGGACACCGCCCTCTCAAGGCGGAGACCACGGGTTCGAATCCCGTATGCGCTACCATCACTCTGTATTCACGTGTCGGGTGGTTGTCACCTGAGGGATCGTGATAATCGTGAGGTGTCTCTCGCGTTGGAATGCACCGGTGTTGTGGTGAAGCGTGAGAACTCGCGTCTGGACCACGCGGCGAGAACGCGCTGCGGACGGGCGAACATTCGACCGGGGTGGAGGGTGAGCCAGTGAATATCGTGGTGTGCGTCAAGCAAGTGCCGGATACAACAGCTAAAAAAGAGCTGGGACCAGATTTTCGCTTGAACCGTGCACAGTTGGAAAGCGTCATCAACCCGTTTGACGAGTATGCGCTGGAAGAGGCCTTGCGGCTGAAAGAAGCCCACGGCGGCGAGGTGACGGTGTTGACCATGGGACCGGCCTCAGCCGAGGACACCATGCGGAAGGCCCTGGCGATGGGAGCGGATAAAGGGGTGTTGGTCACCGATCCCGCCCTCGAAGGCACCGACTGGTATGGTACCTGTCTGGTGCTGGCGAACGCACTGCAGCAGACGCCGTTTGATCTGGTCTTGACTGGGATGGAAAGTACCGACGCCCGCGCCGGCATCGTGCCGGGCGGACTCGCGGAGCGCCTGGGTCTTCCGCTGGTCACCTTTGTCATGAAGTTGGAAGTTCGAGACGGCACGGCCTATCTGAACCGTCAGATCGCCGGTGGCTATATTGAGGTTGAAACGTCGCTGCCCGCCGTGATCAGCGTGGTGAAAGCGATCAACGAACCGCGCTACCCGTCGCTCAAGGGCATTATGGCGGCAAAACGCAAAGAAATCCAGAAATTGTCGTGTGCCGATCTGGGTGTGACTCTCGATGAGGTCGGACTCTCGGGCGCTCGAACCGTGGTCACGGCGGCAACGCGTCGAGTCGAGAAGAAAGCCGGCGGAGTGGTGAAGCCGGAAACGCCGGAGGAGGCCGCGACCGTCATCGCCGACTTTCTGGCCGAGCGTAAGTTTATCTAGCGGACCCGCGCGGTCTATTTTTGTTCGGAATGACGCGAAGAGGGGAAGACATGCCGGGAGAAATCCTGATCTATGTAGAACATGAAGGCGGCCAGCCCAAGCGCACCGCTCTGGAGGCCGCCAGTAAGGCGGCGGAGTTGTCCGGCTCGCTCTCCTGCGGCGTGGCCGCCGTTGGACTCGGGCGGGGAGCAGCCGGCCTCGCCGACCGGCTGGGCCGATTTGGAGTCGACACGCTGTACGTCTCCGAAGACGAGGTATTCGATCAGTATCTGACAGAGCCAGCGGTTGAGGCTCTGACGCAGGTGATCGAGCAGGAGCGGCCGATCTGCATCCTGTTCCCCGACACCGCGGACAGTAAAGACATTGCGTCACGCCTGGCCGTCCGGCTCCAGAGCGGCCTGGTGGCCGCAGTGGTGGACCTGGTACCGCACGATGGTCACGTGGACGCTATCGAGACTATCTTCGGAGGCAACTACACCACGAACGTGGAGTGTCGCGAGGGCGCTCCCGCCGTCTACCTGATTCGGCCCAATGCGTTCACCCCAGCCGAGAACCGCAAAAGCCCTGCGGTGCAACAGCGCGACTTCGCGGTCCCCGATAGCGCCAGGCGAGTGAAGAAGGGCAACACCGTGCAGGAGGAGGGCGCTCCGGCTCCACTGGAAGAGGCGAACGTGATCGTATCGGGTGGTCGTGGACTGGGGGGGCCAGAGCCGTTCAGTCTGCTGGCCGAGCTGGCCGAGGAGGTCAATGGATCAGTGGGGGCGTCGAGAGCCGCGGTGGACGCCGGTTGGATATCGTATTCGCATCAGGTGGGTCAGACCGGCCGAACGGTCAAGCCGCAGCTCTACTTTGCGATTGGTATCTCGGGCGCGGTTCAGCACCGAGTGGGGATGCAGACCGCCGATACCATCGTCGCCATCAATCGGGACGCCGACGCGCCGATCTTTCAACTGGCGGACCTGGCTGTGGTCGGTGACCTGTTCAAGATAGTGCCGGCCTTGACCCAGGAAATCCGAAAGCGGAAAGGGGAATAAGCCCTGAATTTCGATCTGAGCGACGAACAGAAAATGATCCGTGATCTCGCCCGCGAGTTCGCGGATGCCGAGATAGTTCCCAGAGCCGAGCATTACGACAAGGCCAAAGAGTTTCCGTATGACATCGTGGCCAAACTGGCGGAACTGGGCTTTCTGGGACTGCCGATTCCCGAGAAGTACGGCGGAACGGGCGCCGATACCGTGACCTACGCGCTCGCGGTCGAAGAAATCTCCCGAGGCGATGCGTCGGTGGGCATTACCATGGCAGCCCATACCTCCCTGGGAACCCAGCCCTTTGTGCTCTTCGGGTCCGAAGTGCAAAAGGAGGAGTATGTTCCTCGCCTGGCCTCCGGGGAAACGCTCTGGGCGTTTGGTCTGACCGAGCCACAGGCGGGCTCGGATGCGGGCGCCACCGCGACCAAAGCCGTCGAGTCCGACGGCCACTGGGTGATCAACGGGGTGAAGTCCTTCATTACCAATTCGGGCACCTCCATCAGCGGTGGCGTGACCATCACGGCGGTTACCGGGACTCGCCCGGACGGTACCCCGGAGATATCCAACATCATCGTGCCGACAGGGACGGCTGGCTACTCGGTGTCCAAGGACTACGACAAGATGGGCTGGCGCGCTTCGGATACGCACGAGTTAGCCTTCCAGGACGCCCGCGTGCCGCGAGAGAACCTGCTCGGCCAGAGAGGTGAGGGGTTCCACCAATTCCTCACCATCCTGGATGGCGGCCGTATCTCTGTCGCGGCCTTAAGCGTCGGACTGGCGCAGGCAGCGTACGACGCGGCGTTTCGATACGCCACCGAGCGCAGCCAGTTCGGCAAGCCGATCTCGAAGTTCCAGGCCATCCAGTTCCGCCTGGCCGACATGGCCACAGAGATTGAGTTAGCTCGCTTGATGACCTACAAAGCTGCCTGGCTCAAGGACCAGGGGCGTGATTTCCGATTGGCGGCGGGCATGGCCAAGTTGTACGCAGCGGAAGTCGCCACACGAGCGGCGAACCACGCGGTGCAGATTCATGGCGGCTACGGCATCATGGAGGAATTCCCAGTCGCCCGCTACTGGCGGGACGTAAAAATCGGCGAGATAGGCGAGGGCACCTCCGAGATCCAGCGAACGGTCATAGCGCGCCTGCTTGGCGCGTAGTACGCCGCCCCCTTCCGCCGTTTAGCGCCGGTCCGCCCTTCTGACTGCCCTTGCGCCATAATAAAGTGAGGATGATTTGAAGAGGGGATGAGTCGTGGAAGAAGTCGTTATTGTTAGCACCGCGCGAACGCCGTTCGGCAAGCTGGGCGGTGCCATCAGTACTGTCCCGGCCGTCAGTCTGGGCGCCTGCGTCATCAGAACCGCGCTTGAGCGCGGCAGCGTGCCGTTCGTGGCGGTCGATCAAGTTATCATGGGCACCGTTATCACCGCTGGACAGGGGCAGATTCCAGCGCGACAGGCCGCTCTCGAAGCAGGACTGCCCAAGGAAGTATCGGCGCTGACCATCAATAAGGTGTGCGCCTCCAGTCTCAAGGCGGTAAATCTGGCCGCTCAGATGATTAAATCAGGCGATGCCGAGGTGATAGTCGCGGGCGGCATGGAAAGCATGAGCCTGGCGCCATACCTCCTGGAAGGTGCTCGCTCCGGCTATCGCATGGGCGATCAGACCGCGGTGGACGCCATGATGCGCGATGGCCTGAACTGTCCATCCGGGTGTGTTCCGATGCACGAGTACGGCAGCGACGTGGCCGCCGAGTTCGAAATTAGCCGGGAAGACCAGGATCGATGGTCGGTGCGCAGCCAGCAGCACTATCAGGCGGCGCTGGAAGCGGGCAAGTTCAAGGACGAGGTCGTCCCGGTTGCCGTGCCTCAGCGCAAGGGCGGACCGGTCATGGTGGACCGGGACGAGCAGCCGCGTGCCGATACCACGCTGGAGTCGCTGGGCAAATTGCGACCGCTCAAAGCCGGCGGTAGCGTAACCGCCGGCAACGCGCCCGGGGTGAACGACGGCGCGGCGGCGTTAGTGGTGATGTCGCGCGGCAAGGCTGAAGAATTGGGGATCGAGCCGCTTGCGGTATTTGTGGCCCAGGGAGAGGCCAATGCCGAGAACCGTTATTTGCACACGGTGCCGGCTGACGCCATCAAGCGGGCCCTGCGCAAAGCGAACCTCTCGCTTGACGACATCGGGCTGTTCGAGATCAATGAAGCCTTTGCCGCGGTCACGCTGCGCAGCATCCAGATGTTGGGGATCGATCCTGAACTGGTGAACGTGAACGGCGGCGCGGTTGCGCTGGGACATCCGATCGGCGCCTCGGGCGCGCGCATTCTGGGTGCGCTGATTCATGAGATGCGACGTCGGAAGGTGGAGTACGGCGCTGCGGGAATCTGTAGCGGCATGGCCCAGGGGGAAGCGACCATCGTCCGGCTGGCTTCCTAGCAGCTGCCGACCACTTGAATCTGCTGATCATAGGCGCTGGCCGGCCGGTCTGAAGAGAGGCGCGATGGATTTCACGTTGACGACGGAGGAGCAGGACATCCTGGACTTCGTCAAAGAGTTTGCCCGGAATGAAGTCTTGCCGCGAGCCGGCAAAATCGATGAAACGGCGGAATACCCTGCTGATCTGGTCGCCAAGATGGGCCAACTGGGCCTGATGGGGATACCGTTTCCGGAGGAGTACGGCGGCGCCGGGCAGAGCTACATCGTGTTTGCGCTGGCGGTCGAAGAGCTGTGCCGGGCCTGCGCCAGTACCGGCCTGATTCTCGACGTAAACATCTCGCTGTGCGGCGAGCCGATTCTGATGTTTGGTACGTCCGAGCAAAAGGAGCAGTATCTCGTTCCCCTCGCCAGCGGCGAGAAGCTGGGGGCGCTGGCCATGACCGAACCGGAGGCGGGTTCGGACGCGGCGTCGATCACCACTACCGCGGCGCATCACGACGGGCATTACGTCCTCAATGGCCGCAAAATCTTCATCACCAACGGTGAGGTGGCCGACGTGTATGTGGTCACGGCGGTTACCGACAAAGACAAAGGCACCAAAGGGATCACAGACTTCATTGTTGAGAAGAGCATGCCGGGCGTTTCCTTTACCACCCACTACGAGAAGATGGGCATTCGTGGCGCTCCCACCACCGATGTGGTGCTGGAGAACGTCGAGGTTCCAGTGGAGAACGTGCTGGGCGGCGAGGGAAATGGTTTCAAGGTGACGATGGATACGCTTGATGCCGGCCGCATTGGCATTGCGGCCCAGGCGGTGGGCATTGCGCGCGCGGCGCTGGAGGATTCGCTGGACTACGTGGCTGATCGTCAGCAGTTTGGGCGGCCGATCAGTCATTTCCAGGGCATCCAGTTCATGCTGGCCGACATGGCGACCCAGATTCAGGCCGCCCGCAATCTGATGCTGCGCGCCGCGTATCTGCGGAACAAAGATATTCCGTGCGCGCGTGAGTCGTCCATGGCAAAACTCTTCGCCGGCGATACCGCGATGCGGGTGACGACGGATGCGGTCCAGATCTTCGGCGGCTATGGCTACATGCAGGAGTATCCCGTGGAACGCCACATGCGCGACGCCAAGATCACCCAAATATATGAGGGCACCCAGCAGATTCAGCGCCTGGTGATTGCACGCCAGGTGATGGGGGGCAAGTGAATCTCGAGCTGACCGACGACCAAACGATGATTCGCGATGCGGTTCGCGACTTTGCGCGCGGTGTCGTGGCGCCCCGCGCGGAAGAGATCGACCGTCACAACCAGTTCCCCGCGGAGCTGGTACGGCAAGCGGCCGAACTCGACCTCCTGGGCATTGTGGTGCCGGCGGAGTACGGTGGGGCGGGCCTGGATCATATTTGCTTCGCGCTCTTCGTCGAGGAGATCGCGGCGGTCTCCGGCACCCTCGCCGTCATCCTGGATGTTCATACCTCGGTCGGTACCGAACCCATCCTCTACTTCGGGAGCGAGGCACAAAAGCAGAAGTATTTGCCGCCGATGGCACGGGGAGAGAAGCTGGGCGCCTTTGCCCTCACCGAGCCGGACGCGGGAAGTGACGCGGGCAGTCTGAAAGCGAGCGCCGTGCGCCACAATGACGGATTCGTGATCAACGGCGTCAAAACCTTTATCACCAACGTCGGCGTGGCAGATGTGTATATCGTGATGGCTCGGCTGGGAGATGCTCCTGGCGTGCACGGTATCTCCGCTTTTATCCTTGAAAAGGGCATGCCGGGTCTCGGTTTTGGCGAGCCGATGCACAAGATGGGACTGCGCGGCTCACCTACCGGCGAGTTGATCCTGGAGGATGTCCAGGTGCCGTCCGAAAACCTCCTGGGCCAGGAGGGGGATGGATTCAAAATTGCCATGAAGGCGCTGGACAGCGGACGTATCGGCATCAGCGCCCAGGCCGTGGGCCTGGCCCGAGGTGCCCTGGACACCGCGGTCGCCTATGCCCAGGAACGTCGCCAGTTCGGCAAGCCCATCTCCAGCTTCGAGGGCATTCAATTTATGGTGGCCGACATGGCGACCGCGATTGATGCTTCCCGGCTCATGACCTGGGAAGCAGCGGGCGCGTGCGACCGAGGAGAACCTTTTACCCATTTAGCCGCTATGGCGAAGCTGATGTCGACGGATACCGCCATGCACGTGACCACGGACGCGGTGCAGATTTTAGGCGGCTACGGCTACATCAAAGAGTTTCCGGTGGAGCGTTACATGCGCGACGCCAAAGCGACCCAGATTTACGAGGGCACCAATCAGATCCAGCGGGTCGTGATTGCTCGCGAGCTGCTCAAGCGTGACTGATGGCCGGTTCGGTGGACACTCAGCGGAGCAGCTGGTGGAGCAGGTGCTGCAGGGCAATAGGCGGGCCGCCGGTCGTCTCATCAGTTTGATCGAGAATGATTCCCCAGCACTGGAACGCGCCATGCGTGGCATTTATCCGGAAACCGGCCACGCCTATATCGTCGGGGTCACCGGGCCGCCGGGAGCGGGTAAGAGTACCGTGGTCGATGAATTGATCCGGGTGGTTCGTGAGCAAGGCAAGACCATTGGCATCCTGGGCGTGGATCCCAACAGTCCGTTTAGCGGCGGCGCTATTCTGGGCGACCGCATCAGAATGATGAGACATGCCGCCGATCCAGGCGTCTTCATCCGCAGTATGGGCGCTCGGGGCCATCTGGGCGGGCTGAGTGTGGCAGCCGCCAACACCATCATGGTCTTCGATGCCATGGGCATGGACCTGGTGCTGGCCGAGACGGTCGGCGTGGGTCAGTCGGAACTGGAGGTAGCAGGCGCGGCGGACACCACCGTGGTGGTCATCCCACCCGGACTGGGCGACGGGGTGCAGGCTATCAAGGCGGGTATCATGGAAATCGCCGATGTCTTCGTGGTCAACAAAGCCGACCATCCGCAAACCAGTAAGACGGTTGCCGACATCCGCGACTTGCTCCGAATGGATGTGGTCGAGCGGCCCTGGACGCCGCCTATCGTACAGACCGTGGCAACGCAGAATAAGGGATTGGAAGACCTGTGGATTCGTATCCAGCAGCATCGCAAATTCCTCGAGACCAGCGGTGGGCTGGTGCAACGTCGCAAAGATAGGCTGGAACGCGAGATTATGGAGATAGCGGAGCGACGGCTACGGGAAACGGTGCTGCAGCCCCAAGCGAGGAGCGATCAGTTTCACCACCTACTTGATCTCGCCGTCCGCCGCCAGATGGACCCGTACCAGGTTGCCGAACAGATACTCGCAAATCATGAGCTACCGGTCGGAAAATAGGAGATCGAGATGCTGAAGGATCGTACCATCGAAGAGGATTTTCAAGAGTGGAGAACGCGGCGGTACGGTAAGGATCGCGACGTCTCCCTCACCACGCTCTCCGACCAGCAGATCGAGCCGCTCTACACGCCGTTGGACCTGGCCGGAACCAGCTTTGAGCAGAACATCGGCTTTCCCGCACAGTATCCGTACACGCGGGGCATTTACGGCAACATGTATCGTGGCCGGCTCTGGACCATGCGTCAGTTTGCCGGCTTCGGCTCGGCCCGAGATACCAACGAGCGGTTTCACTACCTGCTCAATCAGGGAATGACCGGCCTCTCGGTGGCATTCGACAATCCGACCCTGATGAGCGTCGATTCTGATGATCCACGCGCACTGGGAGAGGTGGGGCGTACCGGCGTGGCGATCGATTCACTGGCGGACATGGAGGTGCTGTTCGAGGGCATCCCACTCGACCAGGTAAGTACCTCCATGACCATCAATGCTCCGGCTGCCATCGTTCTGGCTATGTATGTCGCCGTTGGCGAGAAGCAGGGTGTCCCCTCACAGAAGCTGACCGGCACGCTGCAGAATGACATCCTCAAGGAATACATTGCGCAGAAGGAGTGGGTGTATCCGCCTCCCGCCGGCGTGAAGCTGATCGTCGACACGGTCGAGTACACGATGCAGCACGCGCCCCGGTACAACCCGATCAGCATCAGTGGCTACCATATCCGTGAGGCAGGCTCGACCGCTATTCAGGAACTGGCGTTCACTATTGCCGACGGCATGACCTATGTCGAGGCCTGTATCGCTCGCGGACTCGACGTCGATGCCTTTGCGCCACGGCTCTCGTACTTCTGGAACTCACACATCGACTTCTTCGAAGAGATCGCCAAGTTCCGGGCCGCCCGGCGCATCTGGGCGCGTCTCATGCGGGACAAGTACGGAGCCAAAGACCCGAAATCGTGGTTGATGCGCTTTCACACCCAGACGGCGGGGGTATCCTTGACCGCTCAGCAGCCGGAGAACAACATCGTGCGGACGGCGCTTGAAGCGCTGGCGGCGGTGCTGGGCGGCACGCAGTCGCTCCATACCAACTCCATGGACGAGGTGCTGGCGCTGCCGTCCGAGAAGGCGGTTGAGATCGCGCTGCGGACCCAACAGATCATCGCGTTTGAAACAGGGGTAGTGAACACTGTCGACCCGCTGGGTGGCTCCTACTTCGTGGAAGCGCTGACCGATCAGATGGAGCAGGGCGCGCTCGATTACTTCGCCCGCATCGACGAGCTGGGCGGTGTGCTGGCGGGGATCGATCAGGGCTTCTTCCAACGCGAAATTGGAGAGTCGGCCTTTGTCTATCAAAAGCAACTGGAAAGCCGTGAAAAAATCATGGTGGGCGTCAATGACTTCGTCAAGAACCAGGCCATCGACATTCCAATCTTGAAGATCGACCCGCAGGTCGAGCGAACCCAGATTCAGCGGCTGCAAGACCTGAAGCTCAGTCGGGATAACGCCCGGGTGCGAGCCACGTTATATGAACTCCAGGCGGCAACCGAACGAGACGAGAACGTCATGCCGTATATTCTGGACGCAGTGCGTGCCTATGCCACCATTCAAGAGGTATCCGATACGCTCAAAGTGGTGTACGGCACCTACCGCGAACCGGCCTTCGTCTAAAGAAAGCCGAGCACGTCAAGTGAAGAGAGGGGCGCCGTCATGACGGCAGAACCAAAGATACGAATCCTGATGGCCAAGGCGGGACTGGACGGACACGATCGCGGGGTGAAGGTAGTAGCGCGGGCGCTGCGCGACGCCGGGATGGAAGTCATCTACACCGGCTTGCACCAGACGCCCGAACAGGTGGTAAACACTGCCGTGCAGGAGGATGTGGACTGCATCGGGCTGAGTTTGCTGTCCGGCGCCCACATGACGCTATTTCCACGCATTTTGGACTTACTGCGGGAGGACGACGCCGCCGACATTCTGCTCTTTGGTGGCGGCACGATCCCTGAGGAGGATGTGCGGACTCTGAAGGAGTTAGGCGTGGCCGAGCTGTTCACTCCCGGCGCGTCCACCGTCGATATCGTCGAGTGGGTGCGTGCCAACGTAGGCCAGCGGGTGGCCGGTGGGGTTGGGCAGCTATAGACCACGACGGTTGCCTTAAGCGGCTTTGAAGCCGACGTCCGCCGTGGCGTCGGTAGCCCGGCTCAGAACGATGCATGCCACGGCACCCGTGGCCCGGCCGTTCTGGCCCGCAGGCCAGCACTGGCGGCTGTGCGAGTGGGGATTTGGCCCTCCACGACGATGCCCGCGCACTACGGATGTCCGCCTGTGCCCCCTCTTGGCGGGGTATCCGCGATTCTCTTACGTTAACCGTGTGGAACTCTCGACTGAATAGGCAGCGCCGCGTCCTACAACAGCTTGCCGACCGCGACGACCAACAGCAGGATCGGGAGAGAGACGAAGGAACCGAGAATTACCACAAGCATCGGCATGAGCGACACCAGACGCCACGCCGCAATGTCTTTCTCGGAATCGCCTAGCCCGCTCAGACCCCGGATGAAGTACCGGGCCGCGATGCCAAACAAAAGCAGGTAGAAGACAGCCATCAACACTATCTGCCCGGCAGAGAAGCGCAGAAAGTAGCTGAACAGAAATGCTTCGACGAACCATACAATGCCCGACGCAACCAGGTAGAACCAGGCACGGATCATTGGGAGAAATCGAGACGCGGGGAGACAGCCGGCACACTCCAGCATACGACCATCCGTACAGTTGCTATTCTTCCCACATGGATATGCACAGACTAAGCCACACCGCGACTTCAGCGACCAAACGCGTGCATGGGGCGATTCCTGAGGAGTTGCTTATCGAGATTGATGCTCTGGTGGGACCGCGATTACGAAGCGAGTTCTTGGTGGATGCCGCCCGCGAGAAGGTCGCGCGAGAGCGCCTTCGCAAGGCCGCGCACCAGTATGCCGGCGCGCTCAAGGATGCGCACATTCCGGGCTGGGGAACGCCTCAAGCAGCGTCGGCCTGGGTGCATGCCCTAGGAGTAGAAAGTGATGAAAGGGCGTTTTCCGGCGACGAGCAGGCGTAACGGGCTGTCTGCTGGAAACGCACGCCTTGGTCGACTTCTCCAAAGACGCCACGATGTATATGATGGTGCGCCCGACTGGACTCGAACCAGCACCCCCTTGACGGGGACTAGGCCCTCAACCTAGCGCGTCTACCTGTTCCGCCACGGGCGCCCATGACAACTCTAGAGTATAAAACAGGAGGCTGGTTTTGGCCAGAGTGACGACCCGGACCGGCGACGAGGGTTATACGGATCTGCTGGGCGCCGGACGGGTGCCGAAGTACCACCGGCGCCCTGAAGCGTATGGCACGGTCGACGAGGCCACCTCGGCCCTGGGACTGGCGCGAGCACACGCTGGGGGGGCCGAACTTAAAGATCAGATCCGTCAGGCGCAGCAGGACCTCTATGTCATGATGGCCGAACTCGCCACTCCACCTGAAAACTATGCGAAGGTGTCGTTCAAAATTGAGCCGTCTCATGTCGCCCGCCTGGATGAAGCGGCTGAGCAACTGAAAGAACAGGTTGAGATCGGCAAGGAGTTCATCATCCCGGGGGCGACCGTGACCGGGGCGGCGCTGGATTTGGCCCGCACCATCGTCCGCCGAGCGGAACGCCAGGTCGCCCGCCTCTACCACGAGGGCGATGTGACCAACGTCGAGGTGCTGCGTTACCTTAATCGTCTCTCCGACCTGCTTTTTATCCTGGCCCGATGGGAGGAAGCGGGGAAGGCGACGTAGTTAAGGCATCCCTAGCGCCAGGCCGGGCAGAATATCGATTTCCTCCTCGACCGGAGGGACGTAATACGCGGCCGCGGCGATCATCGCCGCGTTATCGGTGGCGAACTCGACGGGTGACACATAGAGTGGCTGCTGGATTGTTCGGCGCATCTGCTCCTGTAAGGCTAAATTGGCCGCGACGCCACCAACCACCGCCACCGAGGCAACACCCAGGGCGTTGGCTGCGGCGGCAGTTTTTTGGCAGAGCACCTCGACCACGCTCTCCTGGAATCCGGCGGCGATGTTGGCTATCTGCTCTGACGATAGTCCACCGGCGATGTCCACCTGGGGCAGCGCCGTGCCACGAAGTTCCTCGGGTCCGGCCTGGGCGGCAAGCCGCGCAGCCAAGTGAAGCGCTGCCGTTTTCAAACCGCTAAAGCTGAAGTCGAAGGTTCCGGGGAGCCGTGCCCTGGGGAGTCGCAGTGGTTCAATTGCCTGGGCGGCTGCCGACTGGATGGCCGGTCCGCCCGGGTAGGGCAGACCCAACAGTCGGGCCACCTTGTCGAACGCTTCGCCCGCGGCGTCGTCCAGCGTACGGCCGACGCGCTCGTACAGCCCGTGCGCATGCATCACCACCAATTCGGTATGCCCACCGGAGACAATCAGCGCCAGCATGGGCAGAACCGGCTCAGGTTGATTTCTTTCCTTCATCAGCCAGACGGAATGTAGGTGGCCTTCCAGATGGTTCACTGGAACCAACGGTAAGTCCAGACCGAGGGACAGACCCCGGCCAAAGTTGACGCCCACCAGCAAGGCGCCCGCCAGCCCCGGTCCGCAGGTTGCCGCCACCGCGTGCAGGTCCGCGATCCCCACTCCTGCCTCCTGAAGCGCGCACTCCACCACCCAGCGAATGGCCTGGATGTGGTGGCGGCTAGCGATCTCCGGCACCACACCCCCGAAGGGAGCGTGGGCCGCAATCTGGGAGGCGACGACGTTTGAACGCACTAGCCGGCCGTCTTCTACCACGGCCGCGCTGGTCTCGTCACATGAGGTTTCGATGCCGAGCACAAGGACGGACAAATCAGTTACTGCGATCTCGCCGCGCGCTGTGCGGCAAAGACCGGAGCAGCAACCTCCAGGTCGGGTACGCCTCCGAAGCGGCTCTGGAGACGTTCGAGACGGTCGGTGAACGCCTCCTGGTAGGCGATGTCCTGAATATGTTTGGTAGACATAATGTAGGCGTCTTCGTTGTTATCGCTGTAGTAGCGGGGACGAACGCCTTCCTCCGCAAACCCGTATTTTCGGTACAAGCGCTGTGCGGTTTCGTTCGAGACTCGCACCTCCAGGGTCATACGGTGTGCATAGACCTCCGTGGCCTGCTGGATCAGACTGACCAGGAGCAACTCACCCAATCCGCGTCCGCGCCAGTCGTTGAGGACCGCAATAGTGGTGATGTGCGCCTCATCCACCATCAGCCACATGCCGGCGTAGCCGACGATCCGGCCGCGATCTGCCGGCTTATCGACCGGCCTGGCCGGTTTGCGAAAGAATCCGAACGGTAGCCTCGGTCGAGAATCAACCTCGGCCTCGGCGCCTCGGGGCAGCGCGCCCGGCGCTAACTCACGCAGCACGAGATATTTGGCATTGCGATTGTGCAAGATTTCGCGACGGTAGGCACTGGCCGGCCAGGGTAGTGTATAGCTCTCACGATCGACTTCGATCACCCGAGATATGTCCTCGAGGTCCATGGCCTCGACAATGAGCCTCAACGTTTACTCCTGCAGGGAAGCGCGCTTTTCTTCGGCTGATGATCGACGGAGATAGAGCGGTTCCAGCGTGGACGACTCGTCTGCTCCGCCCAGATCAAAGTACTGCTTTCCTAATTCTGCCAAAAAGGCGGCTCGGCGCAGTTGCCAGGCCAGTGGAGCAACGTCCCGGTGCTCGCCGATCAGCGCCGCGCGTCCGGCAATAGTGGGGGCAGCCGGCCCGGCCAGCAGTCCACCATCCGCGCTGACGGTCAGCATATCCTCCTCCGACAGAATCATGTACTCGCTGCCGCGCCGCCACAAGAGGCCCTGTCCTTCGAAATGGGCGGCGTAAACCTGCGTCCGACCGGCGGGCATGGTTGCCCAGACGCGGTCGCTGCCGGCACTGGCCTGGAAAGCTATTACGTCCAGGGTGCTGATCCCGGCCAGGGGAACATCTAGAGCCATGGCCAGTCCCTTGGCGAAACTAACACCAACACGCAGACCGCTAAAAGATCCCGGTCCCTTGGCAACCACTAAAGCCGTGACGTCGCGCATCGAGACGCGCAGTAAAGCGAGCATCTGCTGCACTGCGAGGTGCAGGTGGCGCGAGTGGTTGCCGGCAGTGTCCCACGACCACTCCGCCATGGCCACTCCATCCCGCCAGAGTGCGACACTGGCCTGGCCGTCCGAGGTGTCGAGCGCCAGGATCACCGACCGTTCTCGACGGGCACTGCCGGCTCAGCGAGCAGAGCCGGTAGGCCCGAGATCTGCACTTCACGGCTATCTTCCCCGCTGTAGGCCAGTTCAATTGATACGGTACGCCCGGTCGACAGATCGCCAAGTAAGTCCGGCGCCCGATCGGCCCATTCAATCGCCAGGATGCTGTCGTTTTGGGCATACTCATCGAGGCCCAGCTCTGCGACCTCACCGGAAGACAGTCGATACAGGTCCACGTGATAAAAGCGCGGAATGGTCTGGTACTCATGCACCAGAGAGAAGGTCGGACTGCCGGACCATCGAGAGACACGCAGAGCATCGCCAATCGCTCGGGCCATCACACTTTTCCCCGCCCCGATCGACCCATATAGGAGCACGACATCGCCGGCTCGCAGCTGCTGTGCGAGTAGCTTTCCCAGGTCGTAGGTCGCCTGCTCGCTGTCGGTGCGATACGATTTAACGTGCTGAGTCATATGCTCGGTTCTTGATACTGACACAACTATTTGAAGCCAGGCGGTGCAGATCATACATGGCAACACCCATCATTGACCGTCGAAGCCGAAACTGGAAAATTCTTCGGCTGTTCTTCGGTTTACTGCTCAGCCTTCTCCTGCAATATGTGCGGACCCGCATCACCGGGCGGACCTATAACTTCTTTCAGGACGCCCAGCGAAACCGGCAGCGGGCCATACGCATCCGCACTGTCGCCCTGGAGATGGGCGGCGTGCTCATCAAGATCGGCCAGTTCCTGAGTTCCCGCGTCGACCTGCTGCCTCCTGAGTACATCGAAGAACTGGCACTGCTCCAGGACGAAGTTCCGGGCGTGCCGTTTGAGGATATCAAGGTCGAGGTCGAACGAGAACTGAACGGTCCTCTCTCCATGCACTTCGCATCGTTTGAAGAGGTTCCGGTGGCGGCTGCCTCCTTGGGACAGGTTCACCGCGCCTCTCTCCATTCCGGCGCCGTGGTTGCCGTCAAGGTGCAACGGCCCAACATTGACCAGATTATTGAAGTAGATCTCCGTACCGTCCGCACCATTGTGGACTGGCTGGATCGGTTTCGAGCAATCCGCAGACGAGCCGATCTTCCGGCGATCATGCGCGAGTTCGAAGATACGCTCCGGCTCGAGCTGGACTACCAGCGAGAATGTCATCACGCGGAACGGCTGTCTGTGCTGTTCGCCAATGAGCCCACCATTGCGATTCCGCGTATCTACTGGTCACACTCTCGTGGTACCGTCGTGACCATGCAATTTATGACCGGCGTAAAAGTGACGGATTTTGCGGGGCTGGAGCAGGCAGGCATCAGCCGGCCGGCGGTCGCCGAACTTCTGATCCGAGCATATTTGATGCAAATCCTGCAGTTCGGCTTCTTCCATGCCGATCCCCATCCGGGCAACATTTTTGTGCGTCCCGGTCCGGTGGTGGTGCTGCTGGACTTCGGCATGGTCGGCGACATCTCTCCGAAGATGCGGGAAAACATCCGCCAGGTGTTTGTCGGAATCGTGCGACGAGATTTTAACGGCGTCATAGCAGCTCTGGGAAGGCTCGGTTTCTTTACCCGCCAGGCAGACCTTCGGACGCTCAAACGCGCGCTGATCTGGACTGTGGACACCTTCTACGAGATGTCCTTTGGCGAACTGCAGGCGATTGACCCCATCCAGGTGTTAAGCCAGCTTCAGGACGTGCTGTACGCCGAGGCCTTCCAGATCCCCGCCAACTTCGCCTTTCTGGGCCGTGCCCTCGGCACTCTAAGCGGACTGGCGACGGCGCTCGATCCGAGTTTCCAATTTGTCACCGTGGCGGAACCCTTTGCTCGCGATCTGGTGCGAGGAGACAGTGGCGCGCGGGGGGCGTTCAACCAGATCACCCGCGAGGTGCGTTCGCTGGCGGCCACCGGGTATGCTCTCCCCTATCTGACACGGGATGTGCTGCAGGGCGTGCAGCAGGGCGAGGTTGATTTCCAGTTTAAGTCCGCGGAGCTGGTCCGAGCGGTCGATCGCCTGGAGCGGGTGGCACGGCGGATGCTCTACGCGCTGTTACTCGGCGCACTACTGCTACTCGGCGGCTTGCTCTTCCCCGAACGCCGGGTGGAGATTACGGTAGGCGCTCTCGTCGTTTTTTTGCTCTTCCTGCTCTTCGCCGCGTCTCCCTTTGGCCGCAGAGCCTAAACTGCGGCTGCTTCGGGGTAGAATAACGACGGAGCGAAGCACCAGGAGGAAGCGTGTGAGCCTGCGGGCGCTGATCGATGTCACCACCAAACTCATGACGGACGGCACCTACCGGAATTTGCTGGTGAATGAGCCGGATACGGCGCTGGCCCAGTTCAATCTCTCGCCCGAGGAGATCGACGCGCTGAAGACCCGGGATCGGTGGATGCTGGAGAACTGTGGCCTGGAGGAGTGGACCGCGCGCTGGGTGTCTGCCTTGCGCTGATCTGGCTGCTTCGGTCAGTGAGGGATTGACTGCCTTTTCAGTAGATGGCTACAATGCGTGGCCTGTTCGACGCGGAAACCGGCGGACAAAGCGAAGTCGGGGCGTAGCGCAGCTTGGTAGCGCGCAGCGTTCGGGACGCTGAGGTCGGAGGTTCAAATCCTCTCGCCCCGACCAATTTTCTCTCCATGGCACCTCGTCGAGTTATGAGGGGCAGTGCAATCGCCCGCTCATGGGCGGAAGCCAGACGGTATTCGCCCTGGTATCGACCCGGCGATAGTGCGTGTTCAGGTAGGCCACCAGGCCGGCGGGATAGCCACTGCTCGCGCCGTAGCTCAGCACCATCGCCTGAGCATACGACAAGCTCTGCTCTAGATATTTTGCATTCACCAGCACGCCGACGTTCCAGAAGTAATGGGCGACCGCTTGCCGATTGGCCAGGTAGGGGTATTCATAGCGATCGGCCAGAATGGCGGCGTCCGCCTGTGTAGTGCAGTCGAGCAGACGGATGGTGGGTTGGATGTCGGACAGGCGGGCCGTGGTCACGAACAGGGGACTCTGGCCGCCCAGATCGATGATGAGCCCCCAGACCAGCGCCACACTGCCGATCATGGCAACCAGGGCCGGCTTTGGCAGCCGCGTGAAATACAACGCGGAGGGAGCTCCCAACAGCGCGGCAAAGGCAACCACCGGCACGAAGTAGTGGTAGTACACCTGCGAGGTGAAGACGAACAGGCCACCGAGTACAAAGCCGGCAGCTGCCCAGAGGGGCGCACGGCGACGGAGCGCCACCAGCGCCAGCGGGTTCACTGCCAGCCAGAAGAGCGCCGTGGTCTCGATTCGCGTGCTGAAGTCCATGGACCAGCGTGTCCGCTGAAATTGGACGGTCTGATTCCAAAGCGCGTGTATTTCAGCATGATACGGCAGGAATAGCACGGCGCCGGCTAGGATCAGGCCCAGCGCCATGCCGGCGGTCCGACGGGGAGCTACCAGGATATAGATGGGCAGGAAGTAGACCGCCGGGTACTTGATCCATAGCGCCAGGGCCAGACAGGCGCCAGCCAGGACGGCGTTTTTCCAGGAATGGTTGATGAGCAGCAGCACCAACCCCGCCATTCCCAGGGCCGTGATAATCGAATCTTGACCGACCCGCACGGCGGCAATCAGTGCCAGCGGATTCAGGGCATAGAGCAGGCCAGCCGCCAGGCCGCCACGTGAGCCATACAAACGCCGGCCCAGGTACCAGACCAGGCCCGCGGTGGCGGTATCGATCACCAGCATCATGCCGCGAGCCAGCGGCCACCACAGCGCCGTCAGCGGCTCGACCGTCCGTAGCAACACCAACATCCCGGGTGGGTGAAAGAACATGAAATCGCGGTAGGGTACCGCTCCGTGCGCGTAGTCGCGTCCGTTGAGCAGCAACACGAATTCGTCGTAATCATAGGTGTTGGCGATCAGCAGCGCGAATCCCACCCTCAGCAGCAGAGCCGCCGCAAGCACGATGAGCAGCGGACGGAGACGAGGCGAGGGTTGAGGCACGGTTGCACTATCACGGCGCTGAACGACCACAACACTCATTGCGGCGCCTTGCTCCCGCGGGTACAATGGCACGCTGACGCGGTGGCCATTCTGCCTGGCTGCTGCGTATCGTCAAGTTTCATGAAAAAAGAGGGTTCTCCTCGGGTGATTAGCACGTACCGGCAATTTGTGCCGTATGTCCTCGCCGTGTATATCGTAGCCGTGGCAGCGGTAATGCTGTACTTCAACATGCGGCTCACTATCGAGTGGGTGGCGATTATTCTCCTGGGCGCGGCTGTGCTTTCCGGGAGGGCGCTGCTCTTTGTGCGGGACTGGGGGGTGTTCATCGCCGTGCTCATGGCGTGGCAACTCACCTCGCCGCTAGCCACCCGTTTTAGCTTCCCGTGGCACCTGCAAGCGTTGATCAACGCCGACAAGCTGCTCTTCTTTGGTCGGGTCCCGCCGCTCTGGTTGCAGCAGCATCTCTATCATCCGGGCGTGCTGGAGCCGTGGGATGTGTTTGCCGCCACCATGTACATGCTGCACTTCCTGACTCCTCTGGCCGCCGGTTTCCTGCTCTGGATGACCAATCCGAAGCTCTTCCAGAAGTACGCCCTTACCTTCGTCCTGGTCGCGGTGGCCGGATTCATCACGTATATTCTGTATCCGGCAGTGCCGCCGTGGATGGCTGCCAAGCACCTGGTGGCGTCCGGTCAGCAGTACATCGTTCCGTACGTGGAATTGCACGGCAGGTGGGTGCAGGATGTGCAGAGCGGTCGAATCTACCTGCCCGGCCCGTGGGCGGAGGATACGCAGAGCGGTCATGTGTACCTGCCCGGCGTGCAGAATTTGTTCGCCACGATCATGAGTGGCTGGTATAACCCCTACAATGGCACGATCTTTTTCGGCGGCCTGCACTCCTTCAAGTACGACAACGTCGCCGCAATTCCCTCCGAGCACGCTATGTACCCGATGCTCTGGTTCCTCTTCCTGCGCCGACAATTCGGGAGATGGGCCTACCTCGGCCTGCTGTACATCGTGGGCCTGCTGTTTTCAATCACCTATCTGGGGCAGCACTACATGATCGACGCCATTGTCGGCTTCGCCTATGCCGGCACTGGCTACGCGCTTGTGATGCACGGTTTCCCGGCCGTGATGCGGCTGCGAAACCGGCAACGACAGCGCACGCCGGCTGCGCGGCCGATTCCGCGGGCCGAGCTAGAGGAAGCCTAGCTCTATGCGCTCTCGACCTACGGGCGCCGGGCGCGGGTCGGTGGTTCGCGTCTTTTTCCTGGCCTTTGTCGTCTACGCCTACTTCATGCCCCGCTGGGCGGACTGGAATATCGACTCGCGCCTCGATCTGGTACATGCCATGGTCGATCGACATTCGCTCCGGATTGATGCTTATAACCAGAACACGTGGGACAAGGCCACATTTCAGGGCCACTTCTACAGCGACAAAGCGCCCGGCACGGCCCTTCTCGGAGCCGGAGTGTATGGGCTCTTCGTGCTGGCCCGCGCCGCGCCGCTAACCGGGCGGGCCATCCGAGCAGTGGAGCGCTCCAGCGCCTGGGAGCCAGCGATCCGGTTGGGCCGGACCAACACCCAGGCCGCGCCGGCGGCCCGTGGCACCTCGCTGGCGGGGTGCCAGCGGACGGGAGGCGCCGGCAACGTGCAGTTCATTCCATGGGGCAATCGGTTGGTGCCTCCCGTCCGCGACTGGGCACTGTCCAAGTACGTGGTATCCGTGGGGGCCGTGTCCTTCTTTTCGGCGCTCTTTGTCGCGTTTTTTTTCTGGTTTCTCAGCCTGTTCGCGGTGTCGAGGACGGCACGCTGGCTGCTGACGCTGCTGTACGCGTTCGCCACGGTGGCTCTGCCCTACTCGACGGTGTTCTACTCGCACCAGTTGGTCGCAGGCGCCCTGTTCACGGCCTTTTCGCTCCTCTACCTGGTCTCTCGCCGCATGTGCCGTCCCGGGTCGGTTCCGGCAGCCGGGTTTCTGCTCGGCTTCGCCTTTTTCACCGAGTACACTGTGGCTCTCGCTATTGCCGTGATCGGCCTCTACGGGCTGTGGGTGCTGCGCGGACGAGTACGCCGTATCGCGAGCATGACGGTGGCCGGAGCGGTGCCGGTCGCGGGTCTCTTCGCCTACAACTACGCCTGCTTCGGTAATCCGTTGGACACGGGGTACTCACACGACTACTGCTGGTCGTCGGCTCAGGGCGCCGGTTTCGCTGGTTTCACGTACCCCCATCTAGGGCCGCTGTTTGATCTGACCGTCGGCCCCTTCCGAGGCCTTTTTTTCGCCTCCCCCTTCCTCTTACTGGCCATCCCGGGGCTGCTCTTGATGCGCAAGAGGGCGTTGGGCACGGAAGCCGCGGTCTGTGCCGTCACCGTCGTCCTCTTTATTCTGGCCATCAGCGCCTATTGGGGATGGAATGGAGGGAAGGTCGATGGACCGCGTTATCTGGTTCCCATCGTGCCCTTTTGCGCCTTTCCGGCCGTGTTCGCGCTGGACCGGATGCTTGGCTGGATGGTCGGAAGGGTAGCTGTGGCCGCCTTGGCGGGTTGGTCCATATTTGCCTGCTGGAGCGGTTTCCTGGGGGGCGAACTCTTCCCCACTGCGTGGCACCGAAATCCCCTCTTTCAAGATTCTCTGCCGGAGCTAGCCGGCAATCAAATCGCCCCCAACGCGGGGCTCTTTCTCGGCTTGCAGGGCTGGGAGACGCTCTTGCCGCTGGTGGCACTGGTGATACTGGTGGTAGTGGTTGGGCAGCCCAGCGGGTTGCGCGGCCGGCTGAGAGGACCCAGCCCAGTCCGGCGAGAACGGCTTGCTGCACAGAAGTGACCAAACGCGTGTAACCTGCCTGCCATGAGAAACGCTCGTCGTATCGCTCCCGCGGCGGCCCTGGTGGGCGTCACCGCCGTGTGGGGGTGGACCTTCCTGGTGGTGCGGGAAGCCGTCGGCCACTATCCGGTCCCGGCCTTCCTGGCCTTACGCTTCGGCATTGCGTCGCTCTGCCTGCTTCCTCTGCTGCGCCGAGGCGGGGGAGGAGGTCTCGCCGCCGGTGTGGCGCCGGGTGTGGTGCTGGCCCTGGCCTATCTGTTCCAGACGCTCGGCCTGCAGCATACCACGGCGTCGAAAGCGGGCCTGCTCACCGGCTTGTTCGTGATCATGACGCCTCTCCTGGAACTTGCTCTGTATCGGCGGCGGCCCGGGATGCTCACTGTCGGAGCGGTAACGGTGGCCGTGGTCGGTACGGCGCTGGTGGCCGGACCGGGCGCCCTGCACGGCGCGGGCGGCGAGGCGCTGGGCGACGCCCTGGAAGTACTCACCGCCCTCCTGGTATCGCTGCATATGATCGTGCTGGGGCGCGTGGCACGGGGCCGGTCGGCCCCGTCGTTGGCGGTGAGCCAGATGTCGACGGCCTGTCTGTTGTTCGTGGCCTCAGCCGTTCCCGGCGGTGGCATTCCCATGCCCTCGCTGACTGTCTGGATCACGCTCTTCATCACCGGCGCGCTGGCCAGCGCACTCGCCTTTCTAGTCCAGACCTACGTGCAGCAACACATATCTCCGACGCGCACCGCCCTGATTCTGGTCTTGGAACCAGCCTTTGCTCTGCTCTTCGGGGTGCTTCTCGCCGCCAACCAGTTCACGAGGTGGCAGGCGCTGGGTGCGGCTTTGATACTTGTTGCGCTGCTGGTACACGAAGGAGCGCCGCTGTTTAGCGCGGCCCGGCCCCAATCGGCTGGGTCTTAGCCAGCCCAATCCGACGCGGATACCCGCTCGGTGTCTGCCCCTCCTTTGCCATACGCACGATTTTGCGGTCGTCGCCCAGACCGAGGTGGCTAGAAACAGGATGAATAGCCGGGTTGCGGACCCGCAGAGCCCGCATGGCGGCCTGCGCTTGAGCCATCTCCTCGCTGAGATCTCCGCTCTTGGGAAAAACCAACATTCCCCCCGGGCGAACCAGGGGAGCGCATAATTCAATCAGCGTTGCGAGCGGCGCCACGGCCCGTGCCACGCAAAGATCTGCACGGTCGCGCCACGCAACCGATCGACCGACCTCCTCAGCCCGCTGGTCCAACACCGTGACGCTGTCCAGTCCAAGTTGCTGCGCGACATAACGAACGAAACGCGCCTTCTTGCCGGTCGAATCGATCAGTGCGACCTGCCAGTGGGGGAACAGGATGTGGAGCGGTAGACCTGGGATGCCGGCGCCGGTACCGACATCAATCAGTCGCGCGGGATGAGGCGCCGGCTTCAGCATGCGTAGCGGCAGGAACGGCACGATCGATAGAGAGTCGAGGAACAGCGTCCGCATGATGCCGGCCGGATCCCGCACCGCGGTCAGATTGAATTGCGCGCTGGCTTCCAACAGGTAACTGCAGAAGGCGAGGAAACGCTCCTGCGCCGCCAGGTCGATAGTGAGACCGAGTTGCTGCGCCCCCTGCACTAGCTCCGGCAGTGCGGCTGCGCACGCTTGAGTTCGCTCACTCACGCCGGCAGGGGATCGGCCTGATCGGCCGGCGCAAGCGTTGACCCCGGCGCCTGTCGCACGAATAGGGCAATGCAGGCGCCGACCAACGCCATGGCGGGAACCATGAAGATCGTGGTCTCTACGCCGATGTGGTCGGAGACCGCCGTGAGTGTGGCCGTAAAGATACCGGAGAGTCCGAAGGCAAACCCCAGCGTCAAGCCGGAGGCGACACCGGTATTGCCCGGTAGCAGTTCCTGCCCTTGCACCACCGTAACCGAGTTCGACGCCAGCAATGCCGCGCCCCCTACGGCCACCAGGGGCCACACCCACCATCCGTTGGCCAGCAAGGCCAAATACAGGAGCGGAACCGAGGCCAGGAGGGAGGACACCACCACGATCTTCCGGCCATGCTTGTCAGAGAGATTGCCGCCAGCCAGTCCACCAAACGCTCCCGCCACCGATAACACAAAGGCGATGTAGGAGCCGAGTTGCGGAGGCAACCCTCGCGCGTGATAGTAGAGCGGCAGGAAGATGATCAATGCATACTGCACCGCACTGCGGATGGCGATGACAGCGACGATCAAGCTCAGCGCTCCCCATGAGCCATGCGCGGCGGCTCGAATGCTGGGACGGGTGGTGCTCACGGCGGACTGACGGGTCCGAGGCGCGTAGCGCGCCACCATCAGGGCAACTGGGATGCCGGGAAGAATCAGAATGACGCTCCAGTGCAGACCGGCCAGAGCAATAAGTGCGGCTGCCAGGGGACCGATCGCAAAGCCGAGATTGCCTCCCATGGAGAAGATCGCCATGGCGCGCCCCTTGTAACCCGCGCTCAGCCGATCGACCATAGACGCCGCCTGAGGGTGGAAAGCGGCGGTGCCGAGGCCGCCTACTAGGGCCAGTGCCAGGACCGCGCCGCCGTTCGGCGCCCATCCCACCAGGGACGCCGCCGCCCCGATCCAGAGGGGGCCGAGCACCACCAGGAAGCGCCGCCCACTTTGGTCGCTCATCAGTCCCAGGAAGGGCTGAGGTATCGATGACCCGATCAGATAGAGCAGGAGGACCAGACCGGCAAAGGTGGCCGTGATCCGCCCCTGCAACACCAGGTATGGCATCAAAGCCGTGAGGGCGTTGCCATACATGTCGTTGGAGAGGTGCCCAACACTGAGGACGCCGACCCGAAAGTAATCCAGGGTTATGTCGGCTCGGTCTGGGGCTGAGCGCTGAATTGCGGCCACTCGTATCTCTCCTCGGTACCCTCGGACCGCCGATTTTACCAGCCGCACTCCTCGGATACGCCGCATTCGAGTCCGCCCTATATTCGGTCCACCAAGCAACATCTGCAAGCTTCAGATTCTTTCAACCGTAACTTTCTCGATGGCTTCGACGTTGTGCACGGCAGATAGCTGACAGATGGCAGCGTAGTATTGTGTATCAAGAGGGATGGGGCGGATGGGCAAGTCGCTAGCAATTAAACTGACACTCGCGGTTGTATTGGTTCTCGTCGCCTCTTTCGGAACCGTACGGGCGCGCCAGATTCAAGCTGAAGCTCAGGCGCACGGCCGGCTCGATCGAGCGCGCGTCGCCGTCCTTGCCGAGTTGCACCACGCCTCAGCGTTTGGGCTCCGCTCCTCAGAGCTAGCGCCGTTGAGCGCCCGTCTCCGGGGCCTGGAACAGTCTCCGGCGCCGCACGATTCGCCGCTCTGGAACGCGTCGGGTCCTTCGTTTTACGACTCCAGAGTCACAGCGTATCGCGGCCTTCGGCGAGGCATTGTACGGGCCATCGCGCGGGTCACCCTGGTCACCGCTGCCGCTGCCGGCGCAGCTCAGCGTACCCTGACCCATGATATTGCCCGCGCGAACGGGCTTGACATCGTCACGGTAGGCCCCGGGGCCCTGCTCGCACAGCAGTCCTCTGCACTGAAAGCTGCGACGACTCCAGGGCAATTTCGAGCCGTGCAGTCGTCTCTCGTTTCCACTGATGTGTCGCTGGAGGCGTCCATCGGCGCGAACATGCGCACTCTTGATCTGCTCATAGCCCAGGCACACGGCACTCTGGCGGGTATCGGCGATCTGGCAGACACGGACGCAGCCTCCCTGCAGCCGCAACTCGACCTGCTGCAACTGCTCACGCCTCGCGCCGCCAGATATCAGTCGCAGATTGCTCGTCTCACGGCTCTCGTTCACCGTCAAACAACACCGCTTAGCGCGGCAGTTAAGGAACTGGAGTTGCACAGGGTGGTGGCGAGTGTGGTGGCTGACGCCACGCGCACTCTTCCTGCCAAGATGATTGTGGTGTCGACCGAAGGAGAGTGGGCCTATCTCTACCAGGGCACCCAATTGGTGCTGAACACCCCGGTAACCACCGGCGGGCCAGAACTCCCCACCGACCACGGCGTGTTCCACATTTACTTCAAAGCCAGCCCCTTTGTCTTTCATTCACCGTGGCCGCCAGACTCGCCGTTCTATTATTTCCCCACGCCGATCCAGTTCTGGATGCCGTTCGACGGCGGAGAAGGTCTCCACGATGCGTCCTGGCGCTCAGACTTCGGCCCCGGTTCAAACCTAGCGCCGACCGATCTGGGTACCGGCCGAACCATTCAGGGTACCCACGGCTGCGTGAATCTGCCCTTTGACGCTGCGCAGTTCATCTGGAACTGGGCGCCGGTGGGCACCACCGTGGTGGTGATCTGACAGGGGCCCTGTGGTCCTCCTGTGAGTCACGACATACATCGGAGCCTCGATGGAAAAGCCGAACCCGTCGGTTACCTTTAGAGCGTGGACATCGTCGCCATCCGGCAAGCCGGTGCGGCCGATCGATCCTTCCTGGCTGAGATGCTGTGCGAGGCTGCCTTCCCACCCAACGCCTCGCGTCCGCCCCTCGACCTGGCAATGCAGGAGCCCCGGAACCGCCGGTTCCTGGATGGCAGGCCATGCCGTCCAGGCGACATCGGCGTCATTGCCCTGGATGCTGGCCGGCCCTCCGGTTGTACCGGGCCCTTGGCTTCCGGGAAGTTGTGACCGACGGACGCAGTATACGGATCGGCTGGCACTTGTGAACATGAGGGCGCACGTCTCCTCCCCAAAGCTCCCGGGGCACGCTCAGTGAGCTGCTAGACGCAAAGAACTGTGTCACATATTCACAGCGCTCGCCGTTGTGTTCATGAAGGAGGACCGCCCATGCGAACGAAGCTGTTCCTGGTGGCCGCGATCTGCTTGACCCTCGTTCTTGGCTCTACGACTCGCAGCGTACATGCCGGCTTGACAACGGTACCGGACGACCACATTCAGACGGTGCACAAAGCTCTCAAGATGTGCTCTGCCCCGCAGGCAAGGGATCGACGGATAACCGTCAGAGGCTACTACCGCAGTGGCCCTGAAACCGCTGGACCCGTTGCAGTTCTGGGAGCGCTCTTCGACAGCGACGCCGTGACCCTTAACGCTGCCCTCCCCTGGAATCTCACCAGGTACCAGGGCTTGACCTTCTTCATATCCAACAGAGACCCGCTCCTACAGAGCACACTTTTCGACCACGCTACTGCAGAGATTGCACCGCATAGTCGTCTGGTCATCGGCGGACTGCTTCATTGCTTGGGGCCTCAAAGCTTTCTGCAGCCGGAGCAGCTACGGATTGCCAGATTACCTTGGCCACCGCGCCCCGTTCCTGTCCTCAAGCAGATCCTGACCGTGCACAACGCGTTCAAGCTCTGTATCAAGCATCCGGCGGCGCAATACACCGTCACCATACTCGGTTTCTTCGCCAGGGGCCTCTACTTCGGCCCCGGCGATATCGCCCTGGGAGCGCTGTTCGACCATCCGGTTGAGGGACTGGATGTGGCCAACAACGATGGCTGGGTCCCACTGCAGGGATTACGGACCGTCATCCCTGGGGCAGTTGATCGGATAGGCAAGGTGGGAGACCGTCAGACTGTGTTGGCTGCTGGACGCCTTCAGTGCTTGAATTCATATCTGGCGGTGCGGACCATTGCGCCAGAGGTTCCGCTCGCTTCTAACCGGTAAGGAGAATTAGGGGCGTCTCACCTACTCGGACTCTGCCGCGGCGTGGAATCGCCCCTTAGTCCAGCATGGGAATTTGGATGTTGCCGTCGCGCGCCGCTCGCTCGGCTTCGAGGTAGCCCGCATCCACATGCCGCATAACCCCGGTGCCGGGATCGGTGGTGAGCACCGTGCGGAGGCGCTGCTCCGCTTCTTCGCTGCCGTCGGCGACCACCACCATGCCGGCATGCAGCGAGTAGCCGATCCCCACGCCGCCGCCGTGGTGCACCGATACCCAGGACGCTCCCGCCGCCGTGTTGAGCAACGCGTTCAGAATTGGCCAATCTGCGATGGCATCGCTTCCGTCCTGCATCGCTTCGGTCTCGCGATTGGGTGATGCCACGGATCCGGCGTCGAGGTGGTCTCGCCCAATCACGATGGGAGCTGATATCTCTCCATTTCGCACGAGGTCGTTGATCGCCAGCCCCGCCTTCGCTCGGTCCCCGTACCCCAGCCAGCAGATGCGCGCCGGCAACCCCTGGAACTGGACGCGTTGCTGCGCCAGGGGGATCCAGCGCTGCAGTGCGACGTCCTTCGGGAAGAGGTCGAGCATCAGTGCGTCGGTTCGATAGATGTCCTGCGGGTCCCCTGAAAGGGCGACCCAGCGAAAAGGACCTTTGCCTTCGCAAAAGAGCGGACGGATATACTCCGGGACAAAGCCGGGAAACTGGAACGCCTCGGCCAGACCCGCTGCCAGGGCCTGCTGACGAATGTTGTTGCCGTAGTCGAAGGTGACCGCGCCCTGTTGCTGAAGTTGCAGCATCGCGTCCACGTGCTCGACGATGCTGGACGCGGCCAGCGCCAGATAGCGCTCCGGGTCGTCGCGACGCAAGTCGAGTGCTTCCTGGTAGCTGACACCGGCCGGTATGTAGCCGTTGAGCAGATCGTGCGCTGAGGTCTGGTCGGTTAGCACATCAGGAACCGGTCCCTCAGTTGCCAGGCGCCGGCAGAGATCGACGGCGTTGGCGCAGACAGCGATGGATACGGCCTCACCACGCTCTGCAGCCTCCGTGGCCATGGTCAGGCCTTCGCTAATACTGCCGGCTGCTCGGTCCAGATAGCCAGTCTCTAAACGCCGCTGAATTCGCTGCGGGTCCACCTCGGCAATCAAGGCCACGCCACCGTTCATGGTGATGGCCAGCGGCTGAGCTCCTCCCATGCCGCCCAGACCGGCGGTCACCACGATTCGCCCTTTCAGTGAGCCACCGAAGTGCCGGCGCGCCACCTCGGCCAAAGTCTCATAGGTCCCCTGCAAGATTCCCTGCGAGCCGATGTAGATCCAGCTGCCGGCCGTCATCTGGCCGTACATGGTGAGTCCCATGGCCTCATAGCGGCGGAAATTGTCCCAGGTAGCCCAGGCCGGCACGATCATCGAGTTCGAGATCAGGACTCGCGGCGCCAGGGCGTGAGTGCGGAAAATACCCACCGGTTTCCCCGACTGCACCAAAAGCGTTTCATCGTTCTCTAGAGAGCGCAAGCTGCGGACGATCGCGTCAAACGCGGCCCAGTTGCGCGCTGCTTTGCCGGTCCCACCGTACACCACCAGGTCTTGCGGCCGTTCGGCCACCTCCGGATCGAGGTTGTTCATCAGCATGCGCAGCGCCGCTTCTTGCTGCCACCCGTGGCAGGACAGTGTGGCGCCGCGCGGACTTCGAATGGTGCGCTTCCCCTGCTCGATCATGGCGTCCTCATGCGCGGCGACTGGGTCGCGCTCCCCACAGGATGGTGGCGCCGATGATATAGGCCAGACTGGATATGAAGGCGAGATAGACGCCAAATCCTCTGGTAGCGGTGGCAACGCCGGTGCACAACAGGCAGGAGTATTGCCCCAATTCGTAGTCGAACACCAGCAACAGGATGAGACCCAGCGCGAGGAAGATCAGCGGGGTTGAAAACGGCAGCACGGGGAAACCAAGGTCGCGGGAAATGGCCGGATAGATGACGAGAAAAAGGGTGGCCAGGAAAAACACGATCACCACCACCGCGGCGACCTCCGAGTATGCAAAGGCCGAGTCGGTGTGAGTCCCGACACCATCAGTTCGCACCACCCATGGCAGGAAAAGGCTGATAACGGTCATCAAACTGGAGGCCAGCACAACGTAGTCCCCAATAGTGATCTGCCGCAAGTCCAGAAATCCGCTGCGTCTGGGCCGGACCGTACGCATGGTCGCTTCCTCCCGAGGACGTATCCATCAGTTTCTTGTCGCACGCCTCTGGTGCCGTTGCCATAGTATCGCGAATGTGGTAACGGCACCGCGATTTAAGCGAAAATACCCGCTGTGATACTGTGAAAGTAGCTCTCAAACACCTGTCTTGCCCGTTGGGAACGGCGGCGCAGTGCCAAGAACTGCTCGATCCCGGCGGGTGGTGCAAACGGTGTGAGGTTTAGGGGAAGGATGATCAGCGACTACGCTCCCATTCTCGTGCTGTCTCTGGTCGCCGGCGGCTTTGCGGCCGTTAACGTCGTAGCGACCCTCTTTATCGGTCCCTATCGACCGACCCGAGAGAAACTGGCGCCGTATGAATCGGGCATGACGGAAATCCAGCCACCCAAACAGCGATTTCCCATCAAGTTCTACGTGATCGCCATGCTTTTTCTGCTGTTCGATATTGAGGCGCTGTCGTTTTACCCGTGGGCGGTCTTACTTCGACCGCTGCGCTTCTCTGGATTCATCGAAATGTTTATTTTTGTGGTGGTGCTATCGGTGGGATACCTGTATATATGGAAGAAGGGAGCGCTCGATTGGGAATAGACGGATTGCCCGATACGATTTCCCCGAATAGCGTTCCCATTATTGAGCCGCGGACCCTGCGCGGCCTGGGCGATACGGATTACTTGCCGACCCACGCGGGCGGTATCCTGACCACCACTGTGAAACAGATGGGCACCTGGGCCCAGGCCAACTCGATCTGGCCCGCGCTCTTCGGTCTGGCCTGCTGCGCCATCGAGATGATGGCGATGGGCGCGTCCAAGTGGGACCAGGCGCGCTTTGGAGCGGAGGTATTCCGTGCGTCTCCACGCCAGTCGGACTTGATGATCGTGGCCGGCCGGCTGTCGACCAAAATGGCGCCGGTGTTACGCCAGGTGTACGACCAGATGCCCGATCCCAAGTGGGTCATCAGCATGGGCGCCTGCGCTTCCACTGGTGGCGTCTTTAACAATTACGCTATCGTTCAGGGGGTCGATCAGATTGTGCCGGTGGACGTGTATGTGCCGGGTTGTCCCCCCACGCCGGACATGCTGATGTACGGCTTCACCATGCTCCAGGACAAGATTCGGCAGGGCATACCACCGGCCTCCGATCTGCAGTTAAGCGCGCGCGGAGTGTAGAGGTGACCCCGAATGAGACCGCCGACGCTCTGCGCCGGCAGTTTGGCAGTGCCGTGCAGGATGTCGTGTACTTCCGTGGGGAGGTATCTGCCGTGATCGAAACGGAATCGATCGTGGATGTGGCGCGCTATTGCCATGATGATCTGGAATACGACTTGCTGTCGGACGTTTCCTGCGTCGACTGGCTCGATCGGTCACCACGCTTTGATGTTATTTATCATCTGACCTCGCTTCCTCATGCCTCCAGATTTCGCCTCAAAGTCCGAACCGATGAGGAGGCGCCGGTGCCGACCTTATCCGTGGTATGGGGCGCCGCCAACTGGGCCGAACGCGAAGTGTGGGACCTCTTCGGCGTCGACTTCGCCGGTCACCCAGACTTGCGCCGCTTGTTGTTGCCGGACGGTTGGATCGGTCATCCATTGCGTAAAGACTACGCACAGACCCAGATAGCACTGCCGCGTCCCAAGTCCGACAAAGTGTACAAGTAGGTTCACCATGGCTGTAACTGAACGCGCCGGCGAGACCATGCTCCTGAACATGGGGCCGCATCACCCCTCGACGCACGGCGTCCTGCGCCTGCTGCTCGAGTTGGACGGGGAAACGGTGGTCAACGTTTTTCCCGATGTCGGCTATTTACACACGGGAATCGAGAAGACCGGAGAGCGACTGAAGTACCAGCAGGTCATCACGCTGACCGATCGTATGGGCTACCTCGACAACATGCTGGACGAGCTGGCATACGTCCTGGCCTGCGAAAAACTGCTGGGCATTGACGTGCCCGAGCGGGTCAAATGGATTCGCGTGCTGTTGAGCGAACTGGAGCGTATCGCCAGCCACTGTCTCTGGCTGGCGACGCACGCCCTGGACCTTGGCGCCCTGAGCATGTTCATGTACGGATGGCGCGAGCGCGAAAAGGTCCTTGATATCAAAGAGGCCATCAGCGGGGTCCGAATGATGACCAGCTATATTCGCATCGGGGGTTTAGCCGCCGATCTTCCCGCCTCGTTCGAGCCCATGGTCCGAGATTTCCTGGCCTATATGCCGCCTCGTCTCGACGAGTTCGAGCAACTGCTCACGCAGAACGAGATCTGGCTGGACCGCACCAGGGGAATCGGCAAGATTCCGACCGATGTGGCTATCAATATGGGGTGCTCGGGCCCTACGCTCCGCGCCTCGGGCGTGCCGTACGACATTCGCAAGACTGAACCGTACAGTGCCTACGAGCAGTTTGACTTCGATGTGGTGCTTGGCACGCACGGCGACGTGTACGATCGTTTCCTCTGTCGAATGGGCGAAATGCGCCAGAGTTTGCGCATTATTCAGCAGGCCATTGACGGCATGCCGGACGGTCCGTGGCGAATTGACGATCGCAAAATCGTTCCACCCCCCAAAGATGAGATCGTACAGAGCATGGAGTCGCTGATCCATCACTTCAAGCTCTTTACGGAAGGACTGAAGCCTCCCGAGGGTGAAGTGTATGCGGCAATCGAAGGCGCCCGGGGCGAGATGGGGTACCACATCGTCAGCAATGGCAGCGGCAAGCCCTATCGGTTCCACATGCGCGCGCCTTCTTTCTACAATCTGCAGGCGCTGCCGCTGATGAGTAAGGGATACCTGGTGGGAGACGTCGTGGCGATTATCGGCAGTATCGACATCGTGTTGGGCGAGGTGGACCGCTGATGCCTGCCGTAATTTCAGAGGATGCAGTGCAACGCATTCAGGAGGTCATGGCTCGATATCCCGCGCCGCGCTCTGCCCTGCTGGCCGCACTGCACATCGCTCAAAACGAGTGTGGTTGGGTGAGTCGCGAGGTGATGGAGGATGTGGCTGCCGTGATTGGCATGGACGCCGATCAGGTGGAGGAGGTCGCGACCTTCTACACCATGTATTACACGGAGCCGGTGGGTACCTACGTGCTGGAGGTCTGCAAGACCGCTCCCTGCTCGTATATGGGCGCCGACGAGATCATTGAATATATCTCACGGAAGCTCAATATCGAACCGGGTCAGACCACGACTGATGGGCTGTTCACGCTCTTTCGGGTCGAGTGTCTGGCCGGGTGCCATCGCGCGCCGGTCATGCAGGTCAATCACCGCTACTATCAGGACCTGACAGCGGAGAAGGTCGACGCGCTGATCGACGCGGCACGGCGACAGCAACTGTCAAGTGCGGGCGCACCCGGCTTCACCATTCAGCGAAGCTGGTCGGAGGGAGTGGAGTTGAGCACGTAAATGGAGCCGATTCTCTTTAAACACATCAATGAACCGGACCTCCACCAGCTGGACGTGTACCGCGCCAACCACGGCTACGAAGCACTACAAACCGCTGTGAATCAGATGCAGCCGGCGGATGTAACCAAGGTGGTGTCCGATTCTGGGCTGGCCGGGCGGGGTGGCGCCGGATTTCCCACGGGCCGGAAGTGGAGCTTTATCCCCAAGGGAGTGCTTCCCACCTATCTGGTGATCAACGCCGACGAGAGCGAACCCGGCGCCTTCAAGGACCGGGAGCTGATGGAGCGAAACCCGCACCAACTACTCGAGGGCGTGGCGATCGCGTCGTACGCGATCGGCTGCCAGAAAGCGTTTATCTATATTCGCGGCGAGTACCTGTATATCGGCGAGATTCTGGAGCGAGCGATTGCCGAGGCATACGCCGGCGGCGTGCTGGGACAGAAGATTTTCGGCTCCGAGTACAACATTGAGATCATCGTGCATCGCGGGGCGGGCGCCTATATTTGCGGCGAGGAGAGCGCTCTGCTGGATTCGCTGGAAGGCTACCGCGGCTTCCCTCGTCTGCGTCCGCCCTTTCCCGCGGTCAAGGGGCTATATGGCCAGCCGACGGTGATCAACAATGTCGAGACCATCGCCAACGTGCCGCATATCGTTCGAAACGGAGCCGCCTGGTTCCGTTCCTATGGCACTGAGAAGAGCCCCGGAACTAAGGTATGCTCCATTAGCGGACCGGTGAACCGGCCGGGCAACTACGAGATCAACATGGGCACTCCCTTTCGCGTCCTGCTGGAGGACCTTGCCGGCGGCATGCGGGAAGGCAGAACGCTCAAAGCGTATATCCCCGGTGGGGCATCCGCTCCGATGTTGCCGGCAACGCCTGAAAATATCGATATCCCGCTGTCCTATGAAGCCTACCGCGACGCGGGATCGGCCTTTGGCTCCGCCAGTTTTATTCTGATCCCGGACGACGTGTGTATGCTCCAGGTGCAACTACGGCTGAGCGAGTTTTTCGCGCACGAGTCGTGCGGGAAGTGCATCCCGTGCCGCGAAGGCACGCCCTGGCTGGCCAAGACCGTTCGACGCATCGAGCGCGGCGAGGGGCGCGAAGAAGACCTGCCGCTGCTGCTCGATATCTGCGATAACATTTTAGGCCGCTCCTTCTGCGCGCTTGGAGATTTTTCGACCTCGAATGTCGTGGCGTCCATCAAATACTTCTTCGACGAGTACGAGGAGCACATCCGGCAGCGCGGATGCCCCTATCAGCAGAAAAATGCAGCGGTTGCCTGACGTGCGGCGACGTAGCCAATTGCACGGTGGACAGCACCGGAGGACCAGTTGGAAGACCAGGTAAAGATTACGGTCGACGGACGTGGGCTGCACGTCCCGAAGGGCACCCTTCTATGGGAGGCGTGTAAGGACCATGGCATCAACATCCCAATATTCTGCTATCACACTAAGTTGGGACCGATCGGCGCTTGCCGTACTTGCCTGGTCGAACTCGAGGGGAACACCAAGGGACCGATAACCGCCTGCTCGACTCCGGTGGCGGAGGGCATGGTGGTGCGGACGCGAAGCCCGATCGCGGAAAAGGCGCAGCGCGGCATACTGGAGTTCTTGCTGCTCAACCATCCCCTGGATTGCCCAATCTGCGACCGGGCCGGCGAGTGTCCGTTGCAGGATCAAACCTTCGCCTATGGCCCGGGCACCAGTCGATATGTGGAGCCGAAAAGGCACCAGGTCAAGCCGATCGTGCTCGGTCCAACCATTGCGCTCGACCGTGAGCGCTGCGTTCTCTGCTGGCGTTGTGTTCGCTTCTGCGCCGAGGTGGCCGAGGACAAGTCAATAGTGTTGCTGGATCGCGGCGATCACTCGATGGTCGGCGCCTTTCATGACAAGCCGTATGTCTCCAACTTTTCGGGCAATGTCATCGAGCTGTGCCCGGTGGGCGCGCTGACCAGCCGAAAGCAGCGCTTCAACTTCCGGCCCTGGGAACTGACAAATCGCCCGAGCATCTGTCCGCATTGTCCGATGGGCTGCAACATCAACGTCTCGGTGCGCAAGAACGACGAAGTAATCCGTTTTCTGTCGCGCGACAATCCAGAGGTTGACGATAGCTGGCTGTGCGATCGAGGGCGTTTCAATTTTGAGTTCATCAACCACCCGGAGCGGCTGAAGTCTCCGTTGCTCCGTCGAGATGACGTCTTCGAAGAGACCTCGTGGTCGGAGGCCCTGGAATTTATCGCCACTCGCCTGACGCCGATTCTCGAAGAGTATGGGCCGGAAGCGGTGGCCGGAGTCGCCACGCCTCGGTTGGCCAACGAAGACCTGTATGTCTTCAAACGGTTTATGACCGATGTGATCGGCACGCCGCACGTCGATCATTTCCCGCGTCCGCAATTGGCGCTCTCCCCGGTACAGCAGCGCGCGCTGGAGAGGCTGGGTCGAACAGCCATGCCTATCACCGGGTTGTTGGGAGCCAAAACGATCGTGCTCCTGGGAGCGGATCCCAGCGAACGCGAGCCGGTCATGGAGCTGCGGATCAGGCAGGCGATCAATAAACATGGAGCGAAACTGGTGGTAATTGGCCCCGGCGATATTACGCTCTCCGCCAAGGCAGATCGGTGCGTGGCGGTCCCTCCGAGATGTTTCGCGGAGTACGTGCGCGGGCTCACGGCATCGCTAGCTGCCCCGAGATCCAACGCCTCAGCCGATGGCGATACAGATGACCAGGCGGCAATGGCGCAATATCTCAGGGAAGGACCAATCGCCGTGCTGTACGACGACGCCTTCGAAGGGATCGAGGATAAAGGCGACGCGCTGGACACCGTGGCAGGCTTGGTGGACACGCTGGGACGGTCGGTTGAGGTCGGCACTATTCCCATGCTCGATGCCTGTAACTCGATGGGCGCTCGAGACCTGGGAGTGCTGCCGGCGTTGGGCTGGGGCGGCTCGACCGTCGCGCAGCTGCTGCGTCCCACTTCGGGAATCCATGCCGCCTTTTTGATGGGAGCCAATCTTGCCCACGACTTCGAGACATTGGGCGCTGCCGAGACGCTCGCCAACCTTGACCTTCTAGTGGTCACCGAGCTAGTGCTGACCGATACCGCGAGGCTGGCTGATGTTATTCTGCCGGCTGCCTGCTTCGCTGAGAAGACGGGCACCTTCACCAATACCGAAGGCCGGGTTCAGGCGATTACCGAAACAGTACCTTCGCCCGGTATCTCACGCGCCGACTGGGAGATCCTGGTCGATCTCTCTCAATATCTGGACAAGCCGTTGAAATACAGCATGCCACAGCATATTTGGGAGGACATCACGCGCTCAGTTGACAGCTACCGTGGTATGACTTTGACGGATGTTGCCGGCACAGGGACTCGTTCAGTGTCGCTGCAGCCGGTGTAAGGGGAGGAATCGTCATCGTACTCGGCCTCATCTTTGGCATTCCGAATCCGAATGGCGCTGTAGACACGGTCATCGAAGCGCTGATTAAGAGCGCTATCGCCGTCGGACTGCTGATGGCGGCCTTTGGCTATCTAACCCTGGCGGAACGAAAAATCCTGGGGCGCATGCAAGCTCGGTACGGACCCAATCGGGTTGGCCCGTTTGGGCTGATGCAGCCCCTCGCCGATGGACTCAAATTGCTGCTCAAGGAGCAGATCACGCCGCGGGAAGTGAGACTGGTGGTGTATCTGGCTGCCCCGGCGATCTCGATGTTTGTGGCTCTCATGGCATTTGCCGTGATTCCGGTCGGACCGACCTTTCCGCTCTTTGGCAAGGATCGGGTGATGGCGGTGGCCAACGTCAACATTGGTGTCCTCTACATCCTGGCCATACTCTCGCTCGGCGTCTACGGCATTGTGCTGGGCGCCTGGAGCTCGAGCAACCGATATTCACTGCTCGGCGGCTTACGCTCTACTGCCCAGATTATTTCGTACGAACTGTCACTCGGACTGGCGCTGGTCGCGGTGGTGCTGTTAGGGGGCACGCTGAGTCCAATCGGATTGGTCGCGGTGCAGAATCATGCCCTCACCTGGTTCGTGCTGTTACAACCGATCGGCTTCGTACTCTTTGCGATTGGCGGTTTTGCTGAAACAAATCGCGCCCCCTTCGATCTGGCGGAAGCCGAGCAGGAGCTGGTAGCGGGATACCATACTGAGTACGCGGGCATGCGCTTCGCCCTGTTCTTCGCGGCCGAATACATCAATATGGTGACCATCAGCGCCCTGGTCACGACGTTGTATCTGGGCGGCTGGGTTGGTATCGGCAACGGCATTTTCTTCACGATCACGGCTCATCCCTGGGTCGAGTTGATCGGCGTTTTCTGGTTCCTGGTGAAGGTCGCATTCTTCTTATTCATGTATATCTGGGTCCGTGCGACCCTGCCCCGCATCCGGTACGACCAGCTGATGTGGTTTGGCTGGCGCGTCTTGCTCCCCGCGGCGGTGGTCAACATGTTGGTGACCGCCTTGTATGTATCCTTAAGTTAGATTCCCCGGTGAGCGGCGGTTGCGCGGAAGCGCGTCTCCCTGAGCGTCTCACCCAGACGTAAGCGAGGAAACGTTGGCATTACTAGAGTTTGCGCGCGGTATGGGCGTAACGTTCAAGAACATGTTCCGGCCGCCCACGACTGTGCAGTACCCGGAAGAACGACGGCAACTGCCGGAACGGACGCGTGGCCGCCACGTTTTGCACCGCTATGAGAACAGCCTGGAGCGCTGCATTGGCTGCTATCTCTGCGCCGGCGCCTGTCCCGCCGACTGCATTTACATCGAAGCAGCCGAGAACAGCCCCGAACACCGGGTCTCGGCCGGGGAACGCTATGCGGCCATTTATGAGATCGATATGCTCCGATGCATCTTTTGCGGCTTCTGCGAAGAAGCGTGTCCGACGGGCGCCATTACGCTGGAACCAATACTCGACCTGTCCGACTACCGGCGCGCGTCGCTGATTTACACCAAGGATATGCTCCTGGAGCCGGCGAAAGATCTGAGCGCACTACCCGCCTGAGGCGGATCGATCGGAATGAGGAGGGACAAGCTTTGACGGTGATCGAGAGCATCGTCTTCTGGGTAGCCGCTGCGTCGTCGGTGGTCAGCGGTATCGGTGTGATCACGGCTCGGAGCGCGATTTATAGCGCTCTGTCCTTGATTGTTACGCTGGCCCAGCTTGCTATTCTGTACCTTCTCCTCAACGCGCAGTTCATCGCCGCCGCCCAGATTCTGATTTACGCCGGGGCCGTGATGGTACTCTTTCTCTTCGTCATCACGCTGCTTGGGGTGCAGGACTATCCATTCATCGGCCAGCACCTACCCGGCCAGCGGCCGCTCAGCGTCCTATTCGGCGGGCTCTTGCTGTTGAGCGTCGTATACTTTGTGGCCCAGGCGCCACATGCCTTGACCGGCGCGCACGGCACCTTCAACGCCGAGTTGGCGCGGGGCAATGTTCAGGCCTTCGGCACGCAGCTGTTTACCAACTTTGTGTTCCCGTTCGAGGGCACCACTCTACTGCTCATCGTCGCCATGATTGGCGCAGTGGCCCTGGGACGACGACGCGAAAGGACCGACGTGTGACACCGGGTCCCGATCATTTTCTGATTCTCAGTGCCATCCTGTTCACGCTGGGCACGGTGGGCGTGCTCATCCGACGCGATCCCCTGATCATGTTCATGTCGATTGAACTCATGTTGAACTCGGTCAATCTGACCTTCGTTACCTTTTCGCACTATTTAAGTTCCGCTGATGGACAGATTTTTGTGTTTATCATCATGACGGTAGCCGCGGCGGAGGTAGTGGTCGGGCTGGCGCTGATCGTTTCGATCTTTCAGACCCGTCAGCAGATCGACGTCGACGAACTTGATCAGATGAGAGGGTAGCTGGGTGCAGCACTTTATCTGGGGCGTTTTGCTTCTGCCCCTGGCGGGATTCATCATCAACACCCTGGTCACACGGCTGACCGAACGGGAGGTCCGGTGGATCGGGCCGCTGGCGGTCGGGCTGGCCTTTCTGTGCGCGATCATCTGCTTTGCCTGGCTGCAGGGCCAGTCGGACGTCTCCCGGCAGTGGGATGAATTTGGCTGGCACTGGGTGCTGGCCGGTCAGTTCCACCTCGACTTTGGCTTGCAGTTGGATCCGCTGTCATCGACCATGAGTTTGATTGTTACCGGGGTCGGTTTCTTGATCCTGGTGTACTCCGTGGGATACATGCACGGCGAAAGTCGCTTCCGGCGCTTTTTTGCCAAAATGGATCTGTTTATTTTCACCATGTTGCTGCTGGTGCTGGCCGACAATTATCTCTGGCTGCTGGTGGGCTGGGCTGGAGTGGGACTGACCTCGTACCTGTTGATTGGCTTCTACCTCGATCGCCCCATAGCGGTGGCCGCCGCTCGCAAAGCTTTCGTCATGAACGTAATCGGCGACTGGGGTATTATGATCGCCCTGTTCATGATGTTCCTGGAGTTTGGCGGCGTCGACTACAAAACGGTCTTTTCGCATGCGCGCTCGCTGCCCTATAATGGCCAGATCATCACCGTCATGGCCTTGATGCTCCTGGTGGGGGCCGTGGCCAAGTCGGCCCAATTGCCGCTCTATAGCTGGTTGCCGGACGCCATGGAAGGCCCGACCCCGGTCAGTGCCTTGATCCATGCGGCTACCATGGTGACCGCCGGCGTCTATCTGGTGGCGCGGTCATATCCTATCTATCAGCAGTCACCTATTGGACTGCACACGGTTGCCTTCATCGGCGCGATTGGCACGGTGTATGCAGCCGGAATGGGGCTCGCCAACACCGACATCAAACGGGTGCTCGCCTATTCCACCATGAGCCAGATTGCCTATATGTTCGTCGGCGTGGGCGTGGCAGTGTACTCCGCCGGCATCTTCCACCTGCTCGAACACGCCTTTTTCAAGGCCTTGCTCTTCATGTGCGCGGGCAGCGTGATGCATGCCTTACACGACGAACTGGATATCCGCAAAATGGGCGGTCTGCGGACGAAGCTGCGCTTCACCTACTTTGCCTTCCTGGTGGGCCTGCTGGCTATCATCGGCTTCCCGGGCTTCTCGGGGTTCTTCAGCAAGGAGGATGTCATCGGTGCGGCATACACCCGCGCCTTGCATGGCGATTCCTGGCTCTGGATTGTGTGGGCGCTCACTATCCTCACGGCCTGCCTGACCGCCGCGTATATGTTTCGTCTGTTCTTCCTGGTCTTCCATGGAGAGCCGCGCGACAGGCAGTTGTACGAACAGGCGCACGAGCCGGGTCTCGCCATGCGGGCGCCGATGGCGGTGCTGATGGTGCTATCCGTGTTCGGCGGATTCCTGGCCTTTCCTGGCGCTTATAACAAAATGGAGGACTGGTTGTCTCCCGTCTTTACGCGCTTCCCGGTGAATGGGCCGACTCTGGCGCCGCAGCCCTTCGCTCCGGTCTCGATGATCGCCACCTTGCTGGCCACGCTGATTGGCTTCGGCATTGCCTGGCAGATCTATTACAAGCGACAGCCGAGCGCTGACCGTGTTGCGGCGAGAGCGCCCGCGGTGTATCGATTTCTATATCACAAGTACTACGTGGACGAGCTGTACGATTTCCTCTTTGTCCGGCCCATTAAGTTCACGGGCCGCATGCTGAACCAGTACTTCGATACCGACATCGTGGACGGAGCGGTGGACGGAGTTGGCAAGCTGCTGCGGCTGAGTAGTAGCCGTCTGCGACGGGCACAGACTGGATATGTGCGGAATTATGCGCTCTCCATCTTGTTTGGCGCCGTGTTGATGGTCGGCTTTTTCGTGCTAGGAGGACGGTAGTGGTGCATCTTATCGGCTTGACGGCCGCCACACCCGGCTCGCTGACCAGCAATAGCCTCTCGCTGCCGATTTTGAGCATTATTCTCTTCCTGCCACTGGCCGGCGCCTTGCTCATCTCCTTCCTGAACGACGAGAGGCAAATCAAGGTGGCAAGTGTCGTGGTGGTGGCACTTGACTTCGTGCTGGCGATGTTCGTGCTGGCGGATTTCAAGTTCGACACTCACACCTGGGTCTTCCAGTTCCACGACAAGTACAACTGGGTATCGGCCCTTGGCATCACCTACTGGCTCGGCGTCGATGGCATCAGCGTCTTTCTGGTCGGCCTCACGACGCTCATTGTGGGGATCGGGGTCATTGCCGCGAACTACATGATCGCGGAACGGCTGAAGGTTTTCCTGATGTTGATGTTGAGCCTGCAGACGGCCGTCCTGGGCGTGTTCATGTCGCTTAACCTGTTCCTCTTTTTTGTCTTTTGGGAAGCGATGTTGATCCCGACCTATTTCCTGATTGGCGTGTGGGGCGAGGAGCGGCGTGTCTACGCCACGCTGAAGTTTCTCCTGTATACGATTTTTGGCAGCTTCTTGATGCTGGTCGGCATCTTCTATCTCTGGTCGCAGCGCGGCACCCTCGATATGGCCGGCCCGAACGGCCTGATCGCTCACCCGGTCAGCTCGTCGGCGCAGATCTGGCTGTTTCTGGCCTTTGGGATGGCCTTCGCCATTAAAATCCCCATCTGGCCGTTCCACACCTGGGCGCCCACGGCGTACACCGAATCGCCGATTCCAGTGGTGGTCGTGGTGGCTGGCGTGCTGTCGAAGGCCGGCGCCTTTGGTTTCCTGCGCTATTGCCTGCCGCTTTTTCCCTCCGCATCACGCCAGCTCGCCGCATTACTCTCCGTGCTCTGTGTGATCGGCATGCTCTACGCGGCGGTGCTGGCCTTGGTGCAGACGGACATCAAGCGGCTGGTCGCGTACGCGAGCATCAGCCACATGAATCTCCTGGCACTCGGCATCTTCGCCTACAACAACACCGCCATCGACGGCACGGTTCTTCAGATGATCAATCACAGTGTCATCATCACCGGCCTGTTTCTGGCGGTGGGATTTATCGCCGCGCGTACCGGGACGCGCATGTTGCCGGACCTTGGCGGGTTAGGGATCAAGCGACCGGTACTGATGTGGGTGTTCTTTGTCTTTATCCTGGCCGGGCTGGATTTGCCCGGTCTCAATTCGTTCTCGGGCGAGTTTCTGATCCTCGTGGGCGTGTTCAAGTCGAACGCCTGGTACGCGAGCGTGGCTGCGTTGACCGTGATTCTGGCCGCATGGTACATGATTCGTTTCTTCCAGAACACCATGAATGGGCCTATCACGGCCTCGTCCCAACAGCTAGCTGAGGGAGCTGAGAGTATTAAGGAGCCGGAGCGAACCGTCTACCAGTACCCGGTGCTACGCCGCCTGATTCCGGGTGATCTACGGCTGAATGAACTCGGCTTACTGATTCCGCTCATGGTCCTGATTTTTTACATCGGCCTGCAACCAGACAGCCTCACCACGCGGATGAACCCGACGACGGGACCACTGTCAACTCTGGTGCGAACTGCCGGTCCCGGGAACGGAACGTCCAGCGTAGGGGGCGGGCGATGAGCTTTCTGGCCGCGGTATCAACCATCCCGATCCACGTCAGCCCCGCGGACTGGGGGGCAGTCCTGCCGGAGCTGATTATGGGCGCGGGTGTCCTGGTCTTGCTGCTGGCCGATGTCTTCGTCAAACGGCGCAAAATCGAGGTTACCACCGGTGTCGCCCTGGCCGCGATCGTCGTATCCTTCATCGCCACGGCCCATCTCTGGACCACTGGCGCTCCCTCAGCGCTCTACGGCACGGTCACCAGTGACCGCTTCGCGATGTTTTTCTGCGCTATCATCCTGGTTTCAGCGGCGCTCGCGGTGCTGCTCTCGCCCAGTTACATCGAGACTTCCGCATTTGACGCCGGCGAGTATTATGCTCTGCTCCTGGCCTCGGCCACCGGCATGATGCTTATGGCCTCGGGGCTGAGTCTTATGATTCTGTTTCTGGCCCTGGAGTTGTTGTCGCTCTCGCTCTACATTCTGGCAGGATTTGAACGGGGCCGAACCCGCTCGCAGGAGGCCGGCTTCAAGTACTTCCTGCTCAGTTCATTCGCCTCCGCTTTTCTGATCTACGGCATGGCGCTGCTCTACGGCGCCACTGGATCCACCCAACTCCAGGTAATCAATGCCTGCCTGCATGGTGTCGGCTGCGGCGCCGGCGCCGCCAGCAGTGCTCTGTTGTACGTCGGCATTGGGTTAATGGTGGTTGGGTTTGCGTTCAAAATCTCGGTGGTTCCGTTCCACATGTGGACCCCAGATGTCTACGAAGGGGCCCCGACGCCGGTCACCGCGTTCATGTCGGTAACCACCAAGGCGGCGGTCTTTGCAGCCTTTGTTCGCGTCTTCAACTTTTCGTTGGGATCGGTCGAGTCCCACTGGTTCGGCCTCATCTGGGCGCTCGCTATCGCCTCCATGATCGTGGGCAACGTGCTGGCCCTGGTGCAGACCAATATGAAACGGCTGCTGGCATATTCGGGCATCGCGCATGCCGGCTACATCCTGGTGGCGATGGCCGCGAACAATGCTTCGGGCATTACGGCCATTGCTTTTTACTTCCTGGCCTACACCTTCATGAATATCGGCGCCTTTGTCATCGTCAGCGTACTCGAGAGTCAAGGCCTGGCGGGCGATGAGATCGCAACCTACCGCGGCTTGTTCTATCGGAATCCGGTACTGGCGGGCGCTACCGCCGTATTCATGTTTTCGCTGGCCGGCTTCCCTCCCACGGTTGGCTTTTTTGCGAAGTATTTGGCACTGAAAGCCGCCGTGGAGGCGGGCCACACTGAGCTGGCGATCGTTGGCGTGATGGCCAGCCTGGTCTCGATCTTCTACTACCTGCGGGTAGTGGCGGTTATGTTCGAGCGCCGCGAGGCCGCTGAAACGGATGCTCGCTCCAGTTTGATCCCGGTCACCGCCGACTATGCCATGGTAGCGGCAGTCGCCGGCACAATCGGTCTTGGCATCCTGCCGGGCGGTTTTTTCAATCTGGCCACGCAGGCGGTCGATGGCCTCCAGGCCGTGCTGCGCTAAGCAGCAGCAAACGAAAAGAGAGGCACTCGATTGGACGACGAAAAGTTCGATGCGATAGTGGTCGGCGCCGGGCCGGCCGGCTCGGCTGCGGCGCTCACCATGGCGAAAGCCGGGTTGAGTGTGGTGGTGATCGAGCGAGGGGACAAACCTGGCTCGAAAAATATGATGGGCGGGGTCATCTTCCGGGAGGCGACACAGGCCGTTTTTGGTGACTTCTGGGAATCAGCGCCGGTCGAACGATCTGTGATCGAGCAGCGTCTCTGGATGCTGGGCAAGGACTCGGTGGTCACTGCGGGATATCGTACCGCCGAATTCGCCCGGCCTCCCTACAACGCGTTCACCGTACTGCGCGCGCGGCTCGACCCTTGGTTCGCTCAGCAGGCGGAGGACGCGGGGGCGTTTCTCATTCCGGAAACACAGGTCACGGATCTGGTCTCGGAGAACGGCAAGATCGTTGGTGTTCGCACCGGTCGTGAGGGAGACCTCTTCGCAGACGTGGTGCTGGATGCCGAAGGCATCAATGCCTTTGCCGCGGTGAAGGCGGGTTTGCGCAAAGACTTCACGATGGAGAATGCGGCGCTGGCGGTGAAGGAAGTTCACGCGCTGCCCCGCGAGGTAATCAACGAGCGTTTCAACGTGGGCGACAACGAAGGGGTCACCATTCTGTTGACCGGCGAGTTCGCGCACGGCATGATGGGTAGCGGCTTCATCTACACCAACCAGGACACGCTCTCGGTCGGCTTCGGAGCCATCGTCAGCCATATGGTCGAGACCAAGATCAAGCCAAACGATCTGATCGAGGAACTCAAGGAACATCCGGCAATCAAGCCCTTACTCGCCGGATCGGAGATCAAGGAGTATCTGGCCCACCTGATCCCGGAGGTGCGGTTCGAAGAGTTGCCGCGCCCCTACGGCGAGGGCTACATGCTGCTCGGTGACGCCGCGGGGTTCGTGAACTTCATGTATCAGGAGGGCTCCAACCTGGCGATTACCAGTGGAAAGCTGGCCGCGGAGACGGTGATCGCCGCCAAGGAGAAAGGTGACTTTTCCGCCGATTCCCTGTCGTTATACGAGAAGAAGCTGAAGGACAGTTTCATCATGAAGGATCTCTACGATCTTCGTAATGCACCCAGCTTTTTCCGCACGCACCGGGAGTTCTTCGGCGTCTATCCTCGCATGTTGAACGAGGTAGCGCGCGACTTTCTCACGGTCGACGACACCTCCAAGAAGGAGCGCCGCGGCGAGATTTTTCGGCTGGTGCGCCGGCATAGACCGCTGCGACGACTGGGGCGAGATGTGTTTGACGCGATGCGCGCTTTTCGGTAACGTAGTCTCGGCGAACCGCGAACTGTAGCGGCCCTCTGAATGGGACCTTCAGCTGGGCTTACGTGTAATACACGATTCCTAAACCGATACTGATGATTAAGACGCCCATCAGGGAGAGCGTGGCGGGCGTGCCAAAGACGGCCGCGATACCGCCGACCAGTATCAGTGGCGGAATCGCCATGGCCGCGGTGAGCGTCTGCTGCAAGGCCAGAACGCGGCCCCGAAGCTCAGGACTGGCTCGTTCCTGGACGATGGTCTGGACCGGTGCGTTAATAAAGGCCACCTCGATCCCCATCAGCGCCGCGATGGGAACCATGGTAGCGGTCAACTCTACGCCCTGAGGAACCAATCCATGCCAGAGCAGGGCGATAGTGGGGACCGATGCCAGACCGATCACCGTGACACCGAGCGCGATCAGCGACACCAGAACCAGACGATCCTTGCGCAACCGGTGCCCCCACTGACCGAGAATCACCATGCCCAGAGCAAGCCCTCCGCCGGCCGGCGCCAACAGGAAGAACAGTGCTGTACTGGTCTGCCCGATACCCAGGGTATTCGACAGGAAGTCAGGTCCTACTTCCGCCAGCACTAACAGCAGCGTCGGAGCCAGCGCGATTTGGAAGAGCGCGATCGCGAGTGGATGGTCATGGATTATGAACTGTACTACCTCGGTCAGGTCGTTCCATACACGTCGCGCCGCGTCTTTCGCCTTGAGGTGCTCGCTTGGAACTCGCTGCCGTGTTGCCGCCGGCAGCGGAAGGAGCACCAGGGCGGAAAACGCGAAGAGTACGGCAAGCACGATCAGTGTCGTTCTGATACCGAAAAAGCCAATGGCGATGGGGGCCAGCGCAAAGCCGGCAGCTTGCGAGGTCATAAAGGTCATCTGGAACAGCGAGTTGGCTGTGATCAGCTCCGACTCTTCCACGATCAGTGGAATGGTTGAACCCTCGGCCGGCGCAAACGGCTGACTGACAACAGCCACGGCGAAGGTAACCACGTACAAGCCCAGTACATCGTGCTGGAATAGCGCATACAGTAGGACGCCTGCCACCCGAATGATATTGGTCCCCACCAGGACGGTCCGTTTGGGCACGCGGTCCACCAGTACTCCGGACAGGCTACTGAATAAGACCGTGGGAATCTGGACCAGAATAATGGTGAAACCAATGCCGGCCGGCTTCTTGCCGGTAAGTTCCCCAACCATAATGATCAGGGCGTACCAGAGGCTGTTTTGGGCCGTTTGCGAGGCCATCTGCGCCGACCAGATGGCAAGAAAGGCGCGATTGCGCAACACGGCGCGGAACCCGGTGCGCCCCGGAACTGGGACGGTTGGAAGAGGAACGGTATCCGCCGTCGCGGATGTCTCACGTCCTGACGAAAGCGGCTTGCTCAATGCACCCTCCTCTCCCCACTGCCTGTTGTAAGAGGCTCTCATAGGAATCGACAGTCCCTACCAGGTGATGTGTTGCACTGATATGCCGGCTGGCAACGCTCATCCCGCGGCTCAAATTGGCGTCGGACAAAATCGTGGCAAGGGCTACAGCAGCCGCCCGCCAATCCCCGGGTGCAAGCAGGTATCCGTTTTCCTGGTGGTGTACCAGTTCGGGCAAGGCTCCGGCATCGACTGCCACCACGGGCAGGCCGCTGGCGACGGCTTCCAGCGTCGAGATACTCTGTAGCTCGACCGGCGACGTAATGAAATATGCGTTTGCCAGGCGATAGATTCCCGCATAATCGTCCTCCGCTACGATACCGACAAAGCGCACATGCCTGCTTAACCCGAGCGACCTCGTTATCTTCTCAAGACGAGCCGCGTCCGTGCCCTTGCCGGTCGCGACGAATTGTACGTCGAGCGTCTTCACCACCTCCACCCCTGCCTGGAGCCAGACGTCCATCTGCTTCTCTGCGTCCAGCCGTCCCGTGTACAGCACAATAGGTCGGTTGTCCAGTCCCAGACGGGCGCGCAGGGCAGGATCGCCCGGTCCCGGTCTGAACCGTTCAGCATCGACGCCATTTGAGATTGAGTGAACCTGCCCTGGGAAACCGAGGTCTCTCAGAGATCGAGCTGCGGTGTCCGTGGGGGTGGTAACCATGTCACACCGTTCCAGCACCCACTTCAGCCACGCGCTAAACGCTCGATTGCCGATGGAGTACAGCAGTCGGTGGTCTCGAACGCCCCACAGCGAGCACTCCGGGACTGTATGATTCGTTGCCACTACCGGGATACGCGCCTTGCGGGCGGCCAGCAAGGCCGTAGTGCTGAGCACGAACGGGTGGTGCATGTGGAGTACGTCGGGGCGAACGGCCGCGAGCCATTCATCGACTTCCCGGCTCGGACGGAGCGCGCTACGAAGGTTATACCCAAAGGGGACCGAATGGGAGCGCACGCGGGTGACGTGCAGGGGGCCATCGTATTCAACACGCGGCGTACCGTTGGGACTTGGCGTCAGGAGAAATACAGCATGGTCGCGGGCGGCAAGCCCGTAACCGAGATTGCGTATCAGAGTAGCGGGGCCACCGATCCACGGATAGTAGAAGTCTGTGACGATGCCAATGTTCACCCGGCGGTGGCGACGGCTTCCTGCGCGAGCGAGCGCACACGTTGGCGCTCGATGCGCTTGCGCTCCTTCATATAGCGGATATCCGCCAGAGCGCTGAGCACGAAGTTACGGTCGAGCTTGTAATAAAAAGATGGGTGGATGTAGCAAAGATTGCTGCAGTCATCACAGAACTTGAAGGTCCCGGTCTTGCTCTGCATTGCCTTCCACTTCTCGGTTTTGAAGAAGTCGACAATGTTCCAGTCGAACTTAATGCGCTGGGCAATCTTGTGGTAACAGGGGTAGAGGATGTACCCATCCGGGGAGATCGCGATGACGGCATTCGCTGCCTTGCAGGACGGCTTTTCCATCTGGTTGCCCCCCTGTCCCATGATGCGCGTTTCACCCCAATTGACGTAGACGTTCTTTTCGAGGGCGATAGCATTGGCCTTGACCAAGTTCTCTGTGGCCACGCCATCGTTTCCGAAGTAGTCCCATTCCGGCTGAACCTTCAGGATGCATTGCTTGTCCCGGCACAACTCGATCATTCCAGGCAGGAGATCGGCGTTGTCGTCCCCCAGGACGAAGATGATCTGATACGGCTCGCCGAGCCGACGAGCAATGTCAAGGCTCTGAATCACCGAGTCGTAGGAATTGTCTCGGCGTAGAGTATTGTGCGGTTCAGGGCCTGGCGAGCAGAGCGAGAAGTTGAGAATGTCGATGAGGCCTTGCAACTCCTGGGCTCGTCGGGGATAGAGCGTGCAGTTGGTGGTCATCTGGGTGCGGAAACCGCGGTCCTTGGCCGCACGCAGCAGCACCGCGATGTCTTTACGGAGGAGGGGTTCTCCACCGGTAAAGTCAATCAGGCGAACACCCAGCTGTTTCAAAATATCGAAGTGCTCAATTGTTTTCTCGGTCGAACTGTATTGAGACACCGGGAGCACGTCCATCGGTCCATCCGGAATGTTGCAGAACACGCAGCGCGCATTGCACTTGTAGGTGACGTAGTAGTACGCCATCACCGGCTTGCCCAACAGCGGACCGAGCACCAAATCGGCCATCGCCGGGGCCCGCGTCGGGAGCATAGATTGAAGATTCAAAGCGTGTGTCTCCTCCGTCTCCTGGATGGAACGAGGCCGTCGCTTGGCGCCGTCCAAATCAAAATCAGTATACATGGACGGGTAAACCGGCGTATCGGGGAAACCACGTAGAACGAGCGGGGAGAACCAAAGGAATGGACGCCGAACAAGAGCTGGCGGCGGCGGTCGACATCGCGCGGGAGGCGGCTGACCTGGTGCGGTCATATTTCAGCACCGATCGGGTCCACACACGGGCTAAGGGCGACCGTGACGTGGTAACCGCGGCAGATGTGGCGAGCGAGCGCCTTATTCTGGAGCGCCTGGCAGAGCGCTTTCCCACCGACGGGATCGTTGGCGAAGAGGGAGCAGCAACGCGACCCGAGAGCACCCGGCGGTGGTATGTAGATCCGCTGGACGGTACGCTCAACTACTCGCGAGGTCTGCCGATTTGGTGCGTCAGCGTGGCCCTGTTTGACCACGGACGTCCCGTTCTCGGGGTGATCGTCGACCCAATTCGAGACGAGACCTTCTCAGCCGCGACCGGCAGAGGCGCCTGGTTGAATGGGAAACGGCTGCACACCAGTTCGGTCGATCGCGTCGGAGATGCCTTTGTGCACATGACCGTGGACTTCCACGACCAGAGCATGCTGGCGGGGTTGCGGGACCTTCAGGTAGTAGCTCCCGCGGTTCTGCGCACCCGCAACATAGGATCGGCTGCGCTGGCTCTCGCCTACGTGGCCTGCGGAAGGTTTGATGCCATGCTGCACCGCTATGCCCACGGCTGGGATTATGGAGCCGGGGTGGTGCTGGTGCGCGAAGCAGGGGGCATGGTGACCGATATGACGGGTAGCCGCTATTCGGAGCAGACGTTCGCCCTGATGGCAACGTCAAGCCCGACCTTGCATGGCGAACTGCTGGCGATGGTTCAAGGTGGTCCGCCGGCCCGGATAGAATAGCCCGTGCCTTCCACCTCGACCGCTCGCCCGGTGTCCTACCGGCGCGCCCTGCGATCCGTCCTCGCATTATGCGTTGCCGCCTTGCTGTTGGTCGCTCTCTGGTTTGGCTTGCGCTTCTACCACGTGTACCAGGGCATCCAGAAGATTACCAACCAGCCGGTGCCGCACTCGACCTTCGAGCCCAAAGCAACGCCGTCGCCGTTCAACGGCAATCAACGGATCAACTTCCTCATCCTGGGCAGCGACAACGATCGGAAGAAAGAAGCAGCGAAACCGGACACGCAGAGCATGATTGTGGTCACTCTCGATCCCAAGCACCACAGGGTCGATCTTCTGTCCATACCGCGCGACTTTTATGTGCCAATTCGTGGGCACGGTAAAGACAAGATCATGCTGGCCTTCAAGTATGGAGCCGCGGATGGCGGCAGACTCCAGGGGGCAGGGTTGGCGCTCGAGACAGTCGAACGCGCTTTTCATATCAGGATCGATCACTACGTCTGGATCGGGTTGGATGGCTTCATCAGCGTCATCAACACCTTTGGAGGCGTTTCGCTTGACATAAATCACCCGGTCCTGGACGATTTCTATCCTGATGATCTCAGCAACGGGAATCCGTATGTGTTCCGCAGGGTCTTCATCTCAGCCGGATGGAAGCATATGACGGGAGATCGCGCACTGCAGTACGTCCGCTCACGCCACGGGGACCTGATTGGAGACCTTAGCCGGGAGGGTCGTCAGCAGCAGGTGCTGCTGGAACTCCACCGTCGCGTCAACGCGCTGGACGTTTTGCTGAATATCGAATCGCTGGTCAGCGAACTGCAGGGAAAGGTCATGACCGATCTCACCCTGCCCCAGATCTACGACCTCGATCAAATGGCACGCCATATTGGACCGCAAGATATCCATCAGGTGGTGTTGCAGTACCCCAAGTATGCGCGGTTCTCGACGGCGATCACGCCGGCAGGCGAGCAGAGCATTCTGATCCCCAACTGGTCAAGAATCCGCCCCCTGATCAAGCAGATGTTCGCCGAGATCCCGCAGGACCACATCCCTCCCAATCTGAGCCAGACACGCCCTCGCGTGGCGCCAACCTCGACGCCAACGCCGCGACCGGCGCCCAGCCCCACGACTACTAGCCGTCCAGGAGAAACGCCCACTGCTGCCGCCACTCCAACTCCAGTACCCACGGCAACGCCGCCCACGCTGGCAAGATTGCCGGGCCATCTCATCGTGGTTCAAGGGCGCGACATTGTGGAGATCAATCCGGACCACAGCACACACAGGCTGGCCACGCTGCCGGGAGCCACTATGCTCAGTCCATCACCGAACGGTCGTACCATAGCGCTGGCGCAATTCCTGGAAAATTCCTCCGATCTCTGGACGCTTGACGTGCACACGGGACACTTGCGCCGGCTCACCTATAGCATCAATCCGAACGACGTACATAACGATCTCTGGTCCGCATGGCCGACGTGGATGAAGGATGGCAAGACGCTGCTCTTCTCCACGGATCGCGCCAAGCTGCCCATTCTGCCCACCGAGAGCCGCTCAGTGGACCTGGCTGTGTGGTCACTCTCCAACCGCGGCGTTGCTCTGGCCCAACTGACCCAGCCGCAGCCGGGAAGCGGTGGCGACACCGAGCCGGCGGTTCGGCCCGGTACCTCGCAGTTCGCATACGTGCGATGGGACTATCTAAAGCCCTCGTACCAGCCGTATTCACAACTCGAGTTGAAGGACCTGGCGACCGGTGGGATCTGGAATCTGACGCCGGTGGGGGGGCGAATCCTCCAGCCTCAGTGGAATCGACAAGGGACCAAGCTGGTCTACATCCGAAGAGCGAGCAACGGGCAGGATCAGATTGTGGTGGCGCCGCTAGAGCAGTCGCGCGGCGGTCCACGACTCGGCCCACGTACCTTGATCACGGGCGGACGGGTGGCGCAACCGGCCTTCAGTCCAGACGGGCGCTGGATATCCTATCTGCGGGCCAGCACCTCGGGCTTCGATCTCTATGTCGAGCCGGTGAGCGGCGGTGAAGCTGCGAAGGTGGACGAGGCCGGCTCTGGTTTCGATGGCTCTAACCGGCCGGTATGGCTCCCTTGATTGGGCCACACCATGGCCCCGATCGCGCTGCAGAGACATAGTTGAGAAAACTCGGCCTGCTGTGTCTCCTGGGTCTCTGGCTGACGGGGTGCAGCGGGGCACATCAGCGGCGAACCCTTTCTGTACTGGAGCGCTTCGATCGGCTGCGGCTTCCTTTGCGTTCGGTAACCAGTCGGTCGTCTGAGGTTGCCGCCGATCTGGGGCGGTTGAACGGCGCCATGCAGCACGACAATGTGCCGCTGGCGCGGAGACGAGCGATCGGGCTGAAACTGGCTGCTATTCAGCTCTACCGTCAGGCGGGCCGATGCGGAAATCAGGTGCGAGCCCTGAACACGCTCAGGTCCGGCTCGAAAATTCATACCTACTTGCGCGCGATCCTGCGGACGTTGGTGGCGCAGTATAGTGAGGGTGCCTGGATCACTCGACTGGCCGACGTGGCGTGGTACGATCCGCTGGGCATGGTGCCGGCCGACGTGCGGCGCTTGCTCTACACAAGCGATCAGGCTGGCCGGGCGGCGCAGCGAGCGGCATACCGTGCGTTTGCCGCGGCGAGATGGAAAGCGCGCTACCGCCGATACTTTCGCTATGTTCCGGTGCATGCTATCCCGAGGCACAAAAACATCCGAAAAACAGGGGGAAACCTGGCATGGACATTCGACTGGCACTGACTGGCTTCGGCAACGTGGGTCAGGGCGTGGCCACCCTCCTTCGCGACCACGCCGCAGAGTATCGTGCCGACCATGGCGTCAATCTGATTCTCACCGGCGTGGCAGATCGGGCTGGCGCCGCGATTGCGCCCGCCGGCCTCGATCCTGAGGCGCTGCTCCGAGCGAAGCAAGCGCACGGTACGGTTGCCGGCGACGCGCACGGCGAAACCGAGCTAGCCGGGACGCGATTTCTCAAAAAGAGTGAGGCAGACATACTGCTGGAGACGGCCAGTACCAATTACCAGGATGGTGAGCCTGGGTGGTCGTACATCCGGGCCGCCCTGCAGCGCGACATGCACATGGTGCTGGCTAGCAAGGGCGCTCTGGTCCTGCATTACGCCGAGATTATGGCGCAGGCGCGCGAGCACGCGGTAGGCGTCCGTTTCGGCGGTACGGTCGGAGCGCCGTTACCAGTGCTCGAAATCACCGAGCGCGTTCTCATCGGCGCGCGGATTTCCTCGGTCGCCGGGATTCTAAATGGAACCACCAACCACATTTTGACTGCTATGGCGCGTGGCGCGTCATACGATGACGGCGTGCGGCAGGCACAGGAAATCGGCATCGCCGAAACGGACCCGACGATGGACGTAGACGGCTGGGATGCGGCAGCCAAAGCGGTAATCGTGGCGAATGCGGTACTGGGCGGAAAGCTCCAGCTGTCCGACGTCAGGCGCACCGGCATACGAGACATTACAGCCGGTGACCTGGAGGAAGCCGGTCGACAGGGCGAGACCATCAAACTGGTCTCGCGAGTTCGAGTGGACGAACGGGGCGTCTCGGCCGAGGTGAAACCGGAACGGCACTCCATGAACAGCTTCTTTGGGCGTCTGGATGGGGCGAATATGGGTGTAAGCTTCGGAACGGAGCCGCTGGGCAATCTCAACCTTTCGATCGAAGAGTCCGGCTCAGGGGTCTCGGGCGGCATTTCCACCGCGCTGACCGTCTTGCGCGACGTCGTTAACCTGGCGCGCCAGCCGGGTCTCCGCTGGTCGACTCGACAGTAGGGCCTCCCACCCACGTTGTTCCGTCCGAGCCGTGCTCCTTCTTCCAGATCGGCACGATCTCTTTGAGCCGGTCGATCACGTACTCGCAGGCCGCGAACGCTTCGGCTCGGTGCGTGCTCGACACCGCGATAGCGACTGCGTCCTCGCCGATTTCGAGCCGCCCCAGGCGGTGCTGAATCGCCACGGCATGTATCGGCCAGCGTTCGGAAGCCTCCTCGACCACCTGGGTCAGCTTGTCCAGCGCCATGGGTTCGTATGCCTCGTACTCGAGAAAGTGTATCGCCTGCCCATCGGAGATATCGCGAATCGAGCCAACGAAGGTGACCAGTCCGCCACTAACCGGTCGCCGGACCGCCGCCATACACTCCTCAACCGAGAGGGCATCGTGGCGCAGCTCGATCATCTCACCCCTCCACTCACCGGCTGTAGCAAAGCGATTTCGTCTCCGTCTCGCACGGTGCTTCCAGACGAGGCTACTTCGCGATTCAGGGCGAAGGTAGTAGCGCCACGAAGCTGTGCCAGGCGCGGCTCCCGTACCTCTAGTGCCCGATACACGTCCTGCAGGGTAGCACCGCGTGGCATGGTGAGTTCCAGGCGCGATGCGCCGAGTAATTCGCGGTAGGCGGCAAAGAGGAGCACGCAGACTCGCACTTCCCGCAATGTGTCATCACTCATCACACCTCATGCTACCAAGTGGACCGCGGCCTGCTCTTGAGCCTTACGGGGCTTCGCGCGGCGAGAGCACCGCGCGTAAGAAGGCACGGGTTCGTTCCTTCCGCGGATGTTCAAAAATATCCTCGGGTTTCCCCTGCTCGCAGATCACGCCGCCGTCCATGAAGTACACCTCATCCGCCACCTCACGCGCAAAGTGCATTTCGTGCGTCACCACCAGCATCGTCATGCCGGATCGTGCCAGGTCCTCCATGACCAACAAAACCTCTCCCACCAGCTCCGGGTCCAGCGCCGACGTCGCCTCATCGAACAGCATTACCTTGGGCTCCATCGCCAGGGCGCGCGCGATCGCCACCCGTTGCGCCTGACCTCCGGAAAGCTGGTTGGGATAGTTCTGTGCTTTGTCCGCCAGACCTACTTTGGCGAGCAAAACCAGTGCCTGTTCAGTTGCCTGGCGCCTGGACAGACCCCGCACGTGAATCGGCGCCTCCGTAACGTTCTGCAGCGCTGTCATATGCGGGAATAAATTAAAGCGTTGGAATACCATCCCGATTGAGGCCCGCTGCCGAGCGACGACTCTGGGCGGCAGGGGGCGCCGCCTGGCGCCGTTTTCTCGGTAGCCGACGAGCGTCCCATCGACCACGACCCGACCCCGGTCGACCGCTTCCAGACTGTTAATGCAGCGTAGAAAGGTGCTCTTACCCGATCCGCTGGCGCCAATGATGACAACCGTTTCCCCTTTAGCCACAGTCATATCGATACCGCGAAGGACCTCAAGGGCACCGAAGCGTTTGTGGAGGTCGTCGACCTGAACCATGGGCGGCAAGCTGTTGTTCATCCTCGCCGGAAGGTCCCCGTCATGGCCCGCTGGAAAAGACCGGGATCTCGGATCTCACGGGACACGCCTCGCTCAAAATATCGTTCAAGATGCCCTTGTAAGTAACTGGCGACGGTAGTCATAGCCAGATACCAGACTGAGACGATGGACAGTGACTCAAACTCTTTGTAAGTCGCGCTGCGGAGCTGATCGGTGTTGAAAAACACCTCTTGAACCGAGATCGCATAGGCCAGAGACGTGTTCTTTAACATCGAAATGAACTCATTGCCAGTCGGCGGAATAATGATGCGAATCGCCTGAGGTAGGATGATGCGTCGCATGGCGAGGCCGCGAGTCATGCCTAGCGATTCCGCGGCTTCCACCTGTCCAGCATCCACCGATGAAATCCCAGCGCGGATAATTTCGGCCATGTAGGCGCCCTCGTTCAAGCTCAACGCCACCATCGCCGACCAGAATTCATTCAGCTCAACGCGCTGGCCAGTCAGTTGTGGAACCGCGAAGTACACAAAGAAGATCTGAACCAGCAGCGGAGTGCCACGGAACAGCCACAGGTAGGCCCAGCTCATTGCCCGAAAAATCGGGAGGCGTAAGGATAGTCGCCCGACCGCCGCCAACAGCCCCAGTGCTATGCCAACGGCTTGGGAAAGAACGGCAAGAGCGATGGTCAGCTTTGCTCCGTCTACAATCGGCCCATAGAAGAGATATTTCCAGAAGAACGATGTATCGAAGTCCGTGGCGGCACCTCACCGAAATTAGAGAGGATGAGCGATCCTGTCGCTCATCCTCTGCTCACATCCCGTCCTGCTTATCCACTCTCTGCTTACAAGTGGGTGCTGGAAAGCCCCCACTTCGCCAGAATTCGACGATACTGGCCGTTGGCGCGGATTTTGGCCAGCGCACTGGCCAGCGCTCGATGGAGTGCGGTATCCCCCCGGGCCAGGCCAATACCATAGAAGGCTCCGGAGCCGAAGGCCTTGCCGGCAAAACGGATGGTCCCACCATGCGCCTTTACATAAAAGAGCGCCACCGGTAAATCCGTGGTGTAGGCATCAGAGTGGCCGGAGGCCAGTGCTTGAAAGGCGTCCGTATCGGCGGTGAAGGTCTTGATATTTATCTTGTTCTTGCATGACTTATCCGCCGCGGTCAGATCGCCAAGTTCTGCCGTGCCCTTCTCGACGGACACGCTATGCCCGCACAGCCCGTGGTAGCCGTTGGCATGCAGCGAACTGCTTTTGGGCACCACGATCGCTTCCGCGGCGCGAAGCTGCATATAGTCGATGAAGGAGATCTGTTTACGGCGGCCCGGGGTGTCGTTCATGCTGGACATAATAACGTCAAAGTTGTGCCGAGCGAGCGCTGGAATCAATGAGTCAAAGCTAGTACTGACGATTCTGGCGCCGCTCAAGTGCATGGCTTTGGCCAGCGCATCGGCCAGATCAACGTCAGCCCCGATGAAGGTACCGGGGTGGTTGACATCCGATGCCTCCATAGGAGGATAGGTCGTGTCCGAACCCACGGAAAGCATGCCGGGGTGTATGAGTGTCAGGTGTGCGGACGCTCGCGGCGAACCCGCCACGGCCGAGGGAGCGACGCCCGCAATGAGCAACGCGGCCAGGACAACCAGGGCTACAGACAGATGACTGCAGGGACGCCAGGACATGTTTGATCCTCCTCGTGTAACGGTCCTGCTCGGTGTGCCGATTCGCCGCGCAAGCTTGCACCGAATCATAGAGTCATGTGGACCTGAGAGTCAATCGGGCGGGCTGATTAATGTTTGAAGTGTCGCATGCCGGTGAAGATCATGGCCACCGCCCCGTGGTCCGCCGCGTCGATGGCGTCTTTGTCACGAATAGAACCGCCGGGCTGGATGATGGCTGTGACACCAGCTTCAACTGCTCTCTCGACGCCGTCTGGAAATGGAAAGTATGCGTCCGAGGCGAGGACTGAGCCCCGCGCTCGATCGCCGGCCATCCGGCAGGCCAGCTCAACCGAATTTACTCTGCTCATCTGTCCCGCGCCGACGCCCACCAACGATAGTTTCTTGGCGAGCACAATGGCATTGGACTTGACGTGCTTCACTGCTCGCCAGGCGAATTGCAGATCTGTCAGTTCCTCAAGCGTTGGTTGTCGCTTCGAAACGACCTGCATGCTGGTGGTGGGATCCGTTGCGGTGTTACGACCCTGCACAAGAAATCCGCCGTCAATTCGCTTGAAGTCCAGATTGGCGTACGGAACCCAGGACACGTCCTGGGACTGACCCGGCTCACGACCGCGAACCGCAAGCAACCGTATCGCTTTTTTTCGCGAAAGAATTTGCACAGCTTCCGGGGCAAAAGCAGGCGCCACCACCGCCTCGAAATACATACGAACAATCTCCTCTGCCGTCCCCGCGTCCATGGTTCGATTCACGCCGATGATGCCGCCATAGGCTGCGGAAGGGTCGCAGGCGAAGGACTTGAGATAGGCTTCGCGCAAATTCTTCCCCGCAGCCAGTCCCGCCGGGTTGGTATGCTTCACGATGGCCACCGTCGGAGCGGAGAAGTCGCTCACCATGGACCAGGCCGCATCAACATCCAGCAAATTGTTGAACGATAATTCTTTACCGTGGAGCTGCTGCACAGTCGCGATGCTCTGCGGGGGCCGCAAATCTCTGGATCTGGGCGTGTCGCTATAGAGAGCCGCCTGCTGGTGCAGGTTTTCTCCATACCGTAGGTCTTGTATTTTCACGAGGGGCACGCTGAATGCGTCAGGAAAGCGATTCTCGTCCGGGTCGTGAAAGTACGAGGCGACAAAGGCGTCGTAGGCGGCGGTGTGGGCAAATGCCTTGGCGGCCATCCGGCGCCGCGTCTTGTCCTTGTTTGCTCGATACCGGTACAGCTCCGCCAGGACATCCTCGTAATCGTCTGGGTCCACGACCACCGTAACATCCTTGAAATTCTTCGCCGCCGCCCGAATGAGTGCGGCTCCTCCAATGTCGATGTATTCCAGCGCCTGATCGCGGGAGCCGTGGACACCGGACATGACATCGACAAACGGATAGAGGTTGACCACGACTAGATCAATTGGTTCAATACCGCGCTCGTCGAGCGTTGCATTGTGCTCCTGATTACCGCGTTCCGCTAAAATGGCGCCGAAGATTGCGGGATGGAGCGTTTTGACACGTCCGCCCAGTATCTCGGGATAGTCCGTGATCGATGAGACCGGCGACACTTCGATATTGTTCTCTCGCAAGAACTCATACGTTCCATCGGTGGCGACAATCGACACGTCGAGCTCCCGCAGACCCGTAGCGAAATCGAGGATGCCAGATTTGTCGTAAACGCTGATCAGTGCTCGCATCGTGTCGCGTCCTACCCCCGCTGCAATCGTGGCGCCTGACATTCACTCCAGGATTACAGCACAAAAGAATCTCCGGTGAGACGCCGGAGGCAGCACATTATAGGGGACGCGGCAGGTGCTCCTGGTTGTGCTCCGCGCGCCCAGGAAATCATACCCTAGAGGTAACCACTCCAGGAGCAACCCGTGCCGAGATCCGCACGATCCGAAGCCCATTTCCTGCAGCAAGAAGTTCGCGCCATCGAACTGCTTGCCTCGGAGACCGAGGTCCCAGCCAGTGAAATGGACGAGTACTGGGCAATGTCCATTGATCTCGTGAAGCTGGCAACCGACGTGGAGCAGTACGTAGCCGATGTGCCAAGGGCGGACGAAAACGACCCGGAACTGCTGGCTCTGCGGCACCGCTTACGGGCTATTACGGCCAGACTTGGCGCGCTAACCCTGGAATGACTCAGGCAGACTGCGAGGTACGCAGGGCTGCGCTCTCCTCCGGCGTGACACGGTGGTCTTCCCGGTTGCGCCAGCAGTGCCGTACGCTACACATGCAAGCATCCTGTTCTTGAGCGGATGTTGGAGGCCAGCCTTTCAGGCAGTACACCTCATACAGTAAGAGTTCGCCCTGCGGTGTATGATTTTCGCCGTGAGCCCAGTTCTCTCGGTAGTACGGGCAGGCTCCCTTGTGGCGCCTAAACCGAGCCTCGTCCCGGATCATTTCTATCCCTTCCGTTGTCTCTCGGAGCGCAAGACCTGGCGATTGTAGCAAACCTCTCAGCGGCTCGCCTGTGTCGGCGACTTCATCATGTCGAGCAACTCCCGCACGGACGATGCGGAACGCTGTAGCGCTGCCTTTTCGTCGTCCGTTAGCTCGATCTGCACGATCTCCTGGACTCCGCCCGCTCCCAGCTTAACCGGCACCCCGAGAAACAGTCCATCGTGGCCGTACTCCCCCTGAAGGTATACCGAGCACGGCATGACCCGCTTCTGATCGAGAAGGATAGAGTCTACCATGGCCAGTACCGAAGCAGATGGCGCGGAAAAGGCGCTGCCGCTCTTCAGCAGATTAACGATTTCGGCGCCACCGTTTGCCGTGCGCTCCGTGAGCTGAGCGATGCGGTCGAGAGACAGAAGGTCCGGTAGCGGAACGCCTGCCACGGTCGAATATCGCGCCAGCGGGACCATAGTGTCGCCATGCCCACCCAGGACAAAGGCGGTAACATCTTCCACCGAAACCTCAAGCTCGTCCGCGATGAAGGTACGGAGACGGGCAGAGTCGAGGACCCCTGCCATACCCAGCACGCGCTCTCGGGGGAAAGCCGTTGCTTGATACATTGCCTGTGCCATGGCATCCAGGGGGTTGGTGACGACAATGACCACCGAATTGGGCGCGTATTGCTTGATCGCGCCGCCCCATTCATTCATCACGCCCTGGTTGATCGCCACCAGATCGTCGCGACTCATACCTGGTTTGCGTGGCGATCCTGCGGTAACCACCACCACCTCGCAGTCCTGTAACGCGTCGTGATTGCAACCGCCGTAGAGCTTGGTGTCGTACCCCATAACCGGGCCGCTTTGCTGGATGTCAAGTGCCTTTCCCTGGGCGATTCCCTCAGCGGCGGGAATATCCAGGAGCACAATGTCCGCGTAGTTTCGCTCAGCGATTCGCTGGGCGGTGGTTCCACCGACATTTCCCGCGCCCACGATCCCGATCTTGTAGCGCACCTCAACCTCCTTGCGCTGGCTGCTATATGCGAGCCACCTTTTCCAGCCTACACCAGCTAGAAGGGCCGCACAATCTGCCATGATTGCCCGATTTGGTCACGTTTCCGTGCGCTTTGCACCCGACTCTTGCCGCGTCTCTGCTTGTCGCGCGGAGCGGGGTGCAGGGAATAGGTGTAACAACTGCACGGAAACCGGTTGCCATTCACGTCTGGTGCTCCTGATCTAGGTGGTCCACTCTTTCTCCCAGGACGGCGTCATATGCACGGATATAGCCGTCTACCATAGCCTCCACGGAGAACAGGCGTTCAACTCGGCGGCGACAGGCTTGTCGGTCAATATCTGGCAGGTGATCGACGGCCGCTACGGCCTGATCGATGGTTTGAACGACGAATCCGGTTTCAGCGTCCGCCACCACTTCTCGAACCGAACCCCGGTCGAAACCGATGACTGGGGTGCCGGTCGCCATCGACTCGGCCATGGCCAGACCAAATCGCTCCGGTATGGTGGTCAGGTGAAGGCTGGCTGAGGCCCGGCGAAACAACTGGTCGCGCTGGGCCGGACCAACCGGGCCCACAAATTCCACGTCGTTGGACAGCGCTGGAGCAATCTGCTCATCAAAGTAAGGCTGGTCCTGAATGATGCCGGCGACGATCAGTTTCCGACCGGCACGCCGTGCCACCTCGACCGCCAGGTGCACACCCTTGTCAGGGTGGATCCGCCCGATAAAGACCAGATAGTCGTCTGGCGTAGAGTTAAACGTAAAATCCTGGAGCTGAATGCCGTTATACACCGTTGCGACGTACGGTAAATACGGATCACGATCGGCATCGCTAATTGAGACAAAGTTCGTTTCGCGATACTTTCGATACGCCAACCTGAACTGGTCGAGCGAGAACCCGTGAACGGTCGTGATCATGGGCGTTGACACCAGACGAGAGTACGTTAGGGGCATGTAGTCATAGCTGTTATGCAACAGATCAAACTCGGCGGCGTGTTCCATGGCATGGGCAATATGCAGGAGCTCCCAAACCTTGGGGTCCAGCGTGTCGTCCTCGGAATAGGGACGAGGGACGACCGCTTCAAGCTTTGCGGAAGTACGAGAATCCGCGGTTGCAAAGAGGGTCACGTCGTATCCCCGAGCGACCAGCCCCTCGGTGAGGTTGGTCACGACTGTCTCCCAGGCGCCATAGTGACGCGGCGGCGTGCGCCACGAAATCGGTCCAAGAATGCCAATGCGCATGACGCTCCCCTCGCTATTCCGACGTATTGCCTTCAACTCGATTGTACTGAGGCGGCTGCCACCTCGATGGCTGTTCATGCTCGATAGCAGCCGACCCACCCAGCCCACAAGACGCGAGTGCCAGGAGGACAACCTCGCCGGCGGAGGGAAACCAACACGCCGGCTCGCTCTCCTGGCCGGTCCGGCCCTTGTGGTACTGATTACTGACCAGGTCTCCAAGGATTTAGTGCGCCACGGCCTTCAACACGGACGGGTAATTGATCTAGTCGGCGGACTAGTGCGGTTGGACTTCACGCGAAATAGTGGCGCCGCGTTTGGTATGTTCCGCGCCGGAGGGGTCGTTTTTGCGGCCATCGCGCTGCTCGTGGCGGCCGGCATAGCGCTCTCGTACCAGCGCGTGGCACGCAGCGCGCCTCTGGTACGCCTTGGTCTCGGTTTTATCGTCGGCGGAGCCGTTGGCAACTTGCTCGATCGGGTTCGGTTCGGCTACGTCGTGGATTTCGTCGATCTTCGCTGGTGGTACGTTTTCAACGTGGCCGACAGTGCGATTGTGGCCGGGGTGGGACTTCTGGTGCTGCACAGCATCTGGAACGGCGGTGATCGTCAGTGACCGATCGGTTTACCTACACTGTAGGCGACGATGAGTCGGGCATTCGTGTCGACATCGTAACCGCCGACCGGATTCCAGCCGTGTCGCGAAGTATGGTCCAGGCCATGGCTCGAGCCGGCACCGTGCGGGTGGACGGCCAGATTGCCAAGCCGTCCAATAAAGTTGCCGCGGGCCAGCGGGTCGAGGTCGATGGGATCATGCCGGCCCTTTCCGCGCCGCCGGAGCAGATTAGCCTGGACATCGTGTACCAGGATGCCGATCTCGCGGTAGTCGATAAGCCGGCGGGGATGGTTGTTCACCCGGCTCCTGGCCACGGTAGTGGGACGTTGGCCAACGCGCTCACGTCATTGTTCCCGCAAACGGCATCCGTCGGCTCGATCGAGCGGCCGGGTATCGTCCATCGTCTCGACAAAGATACATCCGGTCTGCTGGTGGTTGCGCTGAATCCCGCCGCTCACCGTTCGCTGCAGCAGCAAATTGCGTCGCGAATGGCGAAACGAGAGTATATTGCGCTGGGGGCCGGGCAGGTGAAGCCCGAGAGTGGCACAATTGAGGCGCCCATCGGCCGGGATCCGACGGATCGGAAGCGCATGGCTGTCTTTGGCATCCGCGCCCGTCCGGCCACCACGATGTATTCCGTTCGCCGCCGCCTCTCTGGTTTCTCCCTCCTCGACCTCCAATTGGGTACCGGCCGAACTCACCAGATTCGGGTGCATCTCGCTGCCTTTGGCCATCCGATCGCCGGCGACGCCGTGTACGGGGGCCCGGCGGTACCCGGTTTGACGCGTCAATTTCTGCACGCCACCCGCCTCACTCTCGATTCTCCCACCAGCGGCCTGCGTCTCACCTTCACCTCCCCGCTCCCGATCGACCTCGCCTCCGCCCTGCAAAAACTGTCGGACCTGTAACGGGCTGGTTCCCTGGCCGGAGACCGAGAGGATGTCCTGGCCGTGGAAAGAAAAATTCGGAGACCTCGAAATTTTTCGCCTGAGATCCAGCGGCCATACTACATAGTGGCAAGCCGCGCAGGAAGAGCGGTACATCTAGTGAGAGTCCGAAAAATGTGTGAGGCCGACAGACATTTTTACGTTGTCGGGACGAGGCGCGTCTGCTACGATTACGCCACCTGCACTCGTTCTTGGGGCGTAAATGCTGCGTACGGAAAGCTCTCTGGAAGCGCAAACTCTATGGCGTTCGGTCCTCGCCGCTCTCCAGGCGACCATGGCTCCCGCAAATTTCGACACCTGGATGCGGCCGACTCGTGGCATCGAATGCGACGGCGATGTTTTACTGGTCGGAGTTCCGACCACCTATGGGAGGGAGTGGCTGGAGCAGCGCCTGTCCGCGGTGATTCGTAAGACGTTGGAAGAGATCGGCCGGCCCGAGTTGGACCTCAAATTTCAGGTCATGAGCGAGCTGGGCGATCGAAACGGGAAGCGTATTCGGGGCCGCGCTAGTTCTGCCGGCAATAGTGCTTTTTTCAGTGGGAACCGTACCGAGTTTAACCCTCGCTACACCTTCGCGGACTATATCGTGGGCGGTAGCAATCGTTTTGCCCATGCCGCGGCGCGTGCCGTGGCTGAGCGTCCCGCCCAGACCTACAATCCGCTTTTTATTTACGGAGGAGTCGGCCTCGGAAAGACGCACCTCCTGCATGCTATCGGGCATGGCGCGCTCCATGATTTTCCCGATTTCCGCGTTGTATACACCACCTCCGAACGATTCACTAACGAATTAATCAAGGCGATCCGTGAAACGAGTACGGAGGAGTTTCGAGATCACTATCGCGAGGTGGATCTGCTGCTCATCGACGACATCCAGTTCATCAGCGGCAAAGAACGTACCCAGGAAGAGTTTTTTCACACGTTTAACGCCTTACATGACAATGGGAAGCAAATCGTGATGTCGTGCGATAAACCTCCCAAAGCGCTGAACCCGCTTGAGGAGCGTCTACGGTCGCGTTTTGAGTGGGGGCTGATAGCGGACATTCAGCCGCCCGATCTGGAGACACGGATCGCGATTCTGCGCTCCAAGGCTGAACTTCAGGATCTGCCGGTTCCGCAAGATGTTATTCAGTACCTCGCACGCCGCGTGCCCAGTAATATCCGCGAATTGGAGGGCAGCCTGAATCGAATCATTGCCTATGCGGCGCTGAACGAGCGGCAACTGAGCGTCGATCTGGCGGCTGCAGCCCTCGATAGCCTGAGCGGCCCTCGTCGTGCCCAACTCACCCCGCAGTCAATAATTCAGTCGGTCGCAAAATACTTTGGATTGGCACTCGACGACTTGACCGGCAAGAGTCGGGATAAGTCAATCGTGTTGCCGCGTCAAATTGCCATGTATCTGGTGCGCGAGGAAACAACCTCCTCACTGGAACATATCGGGCAGCTTCTGGGCGGTCGGGATCACACAACGGTTATGCACGGCTGGGACAAGATCAGTGCGGCACTGCAGGAGGACCATCAATTGCGAAACGACGTTCTCGCGGTCCGCAGCATGCTCTACGGAAATGAGTAGCTCTTGTGGACAATAGGCCAAAGTGTGTGGAAAACTGGGGCTGGATGTCGATGCTTGTCCACAAAGAAGCGAGTTATGGTAATTCAGCTAAATCGCCGGTCCACAACCTTGTAGTCCAGCATGGCCCATAACTGACTCTCGTGGTCTCTGCCCCACCGCTTCCAGGGGATGCGCTCGGCGGTCGGATGGTCCATGACGGCGACCAGCACCTGTTGCTCCGCGGTCGTCTTGCCGAGTCGTACAGGAAAAATCCCGGTGATCTGTACCCGGTAGATTGGCAACTGACTGGTGTATAGCGCTTTGAGCAATTGGAAGACATCGGCCTGAGCCGCCTTCAGACGCCAGATCCGTCCCAGAGGATGGTCGTTGAGCCGAATCGTCAAGTAGACCGAGCGGTAGTGGGACGAAAGCTTGGGCGAGTTCGGCGTCGGCAGGACGGACCCGGTACGCACCAGGGAGAGGTGTACCAGACGAGGACCACGCTGCACGGGGTAAGCTGAACCGAGCTGATGATCAACGATAGTCTGCACTCGGCTGTGGAGCTGCGAGGCGACCACCGACTTTGCCGGTGGCAGCGTTGCCGGGAGCTGGGCCGCGGGCGTCGTATGGTTCACGACCCCAGTGGCGATCAGCGCCACGAACACTCCTACCACAAAGCCCGACACGGTTGCGGCGACGATGGGAGGTTGCGGGAAATGCTTCACGAGTTCCTTACGGCGCCATGCGCTCCAATTGAAATCTAATCCATTCGCCGTCAAAGGCTGCTTCTAATGGCGATAGGGTGGATTCAGCGAGGCCATGCTCCAGTGATACGGCGAGCGTCTCCTGCTGGATGTATACCTGGTGCTCCTCGATGGCTGCTCGCAATCCTGCACTGGCCTCGTATCGTATCGCGACTCGATCCTCTACATTGAAGCCCGCTTCCTTTCGCCCATTGTTGATGATGCGAATAACGTCCCTAGCTAGCCCTTCGTTGATCAATTCGCCGGTGAGTTGAGTGTCGAGGGCCACCAGATACCCGTCCGCGGCGACGGCAGCAAAGTTTTCCCGTTGCTCGGCCGAGATGAGTATATCGTCGGGGTGCAGGGTGACCGTGGCGCCATCCAGGGGCAAGACCAGATCTTCACCCTTTTCGACGGTCTCGACCACCTCGAGCGCATCGCGCGCGGCGAGCGCCTGTCTGATTTCCGGGAGCCGCTTCCCGTATCGCGGGCCCAGAGCGGGAAGGTTGGGGCGGATCGTGTAGACCACGAATTCGGCTGCAGCACCCACAAATTCAAGTTCTTTCACGTTCAGCTCCTCCAGGATCACGTCCCTGACCGCTTCGACCTCGCGGGTGGACCTTGCTCCCGGGGTGCGCACGAATATTCGCGCCAGGGGCTGCCGGACCTTGAGTGATGCCCGGTCGCGTGCCGCGCGACCCAGCGCGACCACGCGCTGGGCTGCTTCCATAGCCCCGAGCAAGTGCCCGTCTACATTCTCGGTATCAGCCGACGGGTAGCTGGTGAGATGGACGCTCAGGGCGGCGTCCGGGCTGTACCCCGCAACCAGGTTTTGATACATAGCTTCCGCGATGAAAGGCATAAACGGCGCGAGCAATTGGGTGAGCACAGTCAGACAGTGGTACAGCGTGGAATACGCCGCCTCTTTGTCCACGTCGTTTCCCGCCCGCCAGAACCGGCGCCGGCTACGACGGATATACCAGGTAGACATGTCTTCAATAAAAGCATCGATAGCTCGGGCCGGTCCCTGCGCGTTAAACGCGTCCAGACCGGTTCGGACCTCCGAAACCAGCTGATTGAGTCGAGACACGATCCAGCGATCAACCTGCGGTCGGTCGGCCAGCGGTGGAGCGGTGCGCCCGGGATGCCAACCATCCAGGTTGGCATACGTAACGAAGAACCTGTAGGTATTCCAGAGGGTAAGGAGTTGCCGCTTGACGACGTCGAGTGTGTCCCACCCAAAGTTCAAGTTCGCATCCGGGGTGTGCTGCGCGAACAACCAGCGCATCACTTCCGCGCCGGCTCGGTCCGCCGCATCATCGAATGGGATGGCGTTGCCCCAGCTCTTATGCATCTCGCGGCCCTGCTGGTCTCGCAACAACGCGTAGCCGAGCACGGTTTCGAAGGGCGCCGTATCTTCTAGAACCGTACTCATGGCCAGCAGGGAATAAAACCAGTTACGGAACTGGCCGGGGAAGCTTTCGGTAATAAAATTCGCCGGAAACCAAGTCTTCCAGGCCTCGCGGTCAGAGGTATAGCCCATGATGGTCGAAAACGGTACGATGCCGGCGTCCAGCCAGGGATTTCCGACATCCTGAATGCGATGGGCCACTTCGCCGCACTCGGGGCACGCGATGGTAACCTCGTCCACCCAGGGACGATGCGGCGACTCCAATTGCTCGACCCCCGAGAGACCACGCTCGAAGAGTTCCTCTTTGCCGCCGATGACCTGAAGGTGTTTATTGGGACAGATCCAGAACGGGAGGGCAAGTCCCCAGTACCGTTTTTTGGAGATCATCCAGTCGTCCATGTTGCGCAACCAATCGAGTTCGCGGTCCAACCCATACGGGGGGATCCAGCGGATGCTCCGCACCACATCCATCATGGGATCACGCAGGGGGCCCATGGAGATGAACCACTCGTCAACCAGGCGGAAGATCAGTTGCGTGCCGCATCGCCAGCAGGTGGGGTAACGGTGCGTGTACTGGTGAGCATGGTACAGGACACTTTTTTCCCGCAGGTTAGTGACAATGTCGTCAGCCACCTCATGAACGTCTCGCCCGGTCAGCCACCCGAAGCCCTCGCCATACATGCCAAACTGATCGAGCGGCGCGATTACTTTGAGCCCGAATTGCTTTCCCAGCGCGAAGTCTTCCTTACCGCAACCGGGCGCGATGTGTACCAGACCTGTCCCTTCTTCCTCCGACACATCCGCCCAGGGGATCACCAGGTGCTCCGCTCCATCGGCGGCGGGAAGCTCGTCGAAGGGACCACGGTACTGCCAGTTCAGCAACGCACTTCCTAGCATTTCATCCAGTACTCGGTACTCGCCTTGTAGCGAAGCCACGGCGCCCTTCGCCAGGTAATAGATACTGTCACTCTGCCGTACCTTCACGTAGGGCAGTTCGGGATTGACTGCGACCGCTACATTGGAGGTGAGGGTCCAGGGGGTAGTGGTCCAGACCAGCAGGTACTCATTCGGTCGCTCGCACAGGGCAAATCGCACATACACCGAGCGGTGGGTGAGATCCTGATAGCCTTCGGCCATTTCAGTCTCAGAGAGACCTGTGCCGCAGCGAGTGCACCACGGCATCACGTCGGTGCCCTGATACAGCAGATCTCGCTCGTGACAGGTTTTCAAAAAATGCCAGATGGTGTAGTTGTTCTCGTCCGACATCGTGAAATATGAGTGATCCCAGTCCATGAAGTATCCGAGCCGTTTCGACTGCCGGGTTTGCAGGTCGGCCCAGCGCAGCACATCTTGCTCGCAGAGGCGGACGAACTCGGCGATGCCGAACTCCTCGATATCGAGCTTGGACGTGAAGCCTAGCTGCCGCTCAACTGTCACCTCTACCCACAACCCCTGACAGTCGAAACCATTCTGGTACCGCTGGCGTTTGCCGAGCATGGTGTTGTAGCGCTGCCAGAGGTCCTTATAGGTTCTTCCCCAGGCGTGGTGGACGGCCATGGGGCCGTTGGCGGTAATAGGACCGTCCAAAAAGGAAAACCGCTCATCGGACTTCGCATTGCGCTCGAGATACTTTTGCTCAATGTCGTTCTCGCGCCAGAACTCGAGAATCTCGTTCTCCAGTTCCGGCAGGTTGAAATTCTTGGCTACTGAGCGAAACATACGAGTACTCCTCACTGCACCACCGGGGAGAACAGCTCAATCTGTATTCTCCGATTATCTCGTCCTTTGTTCTCGGCGCTCACGATGCCCAGCGACCCGACCTCCAGCGTGTTGGCGACGTGCGTCCCACCATCCGCCTGGAGATCCAGACCAACAATTTCGACGGTACGAATCGGGTCCACCTGGGGCGGTACTAAATTTATTTTGGTTCGCACTAACTCAGGCATAAAATTGGCCCGTTCGCGCGGGATCCAATTGGTGCGAACGGGAAAGCCGGACATAATCGCTTGGTTACTCAGTCGGTCGATGTCGTCCAGGCGCTCCTTGGAGAGGTCTGCCAGCGAAAAGTCCATGCGAGCTCTGTCCGGGTACATCTGGCAACCCGTGACCTGGGCGCCATAGTGGTGATAGATAACGCCACACAGCACGTGGAGCGCGGTGTGGGTGCGCATCATCTGGTACCGGTACTCCCAATCGATGTGGCACTCCACCTGGCTCCCGACAGCCGGGATGACACCGTCGAGGGTGTGGAACACCGCATCGCCGCGCTTCTCGGCGGCGATCACCGAAGATGTGTGCCCATAGGAGTGTAGACAGCCCCGATCGGCCATCTGTCCACCGCCGCGCGGGTAGAAAACGGTCCGATCAAGCACCACGTTTTGACCGTCGACAGCTATGACGCGCGCCGTCGCGGTAGTCAAGTAACTGTCGTGCAGATAGAGCAATTCGGTGGCCTGCATGGTAGGATCTCCATAAAAAAACTCGCCCCTTATGGGACGAGACGAATCCCGCGGTACCACCCACCTTGGCGCACGCGCCCGCTCAGCGAGTACCTGCGAAGTATCGGTACCCCCGCCGTGGTAATGGACGGCGACCCCATCGGTTGCTACTGGCCAGGCCAGCTCACAGCGAGACTCGGGAGGGATGTTCGGCTGGTCCGGCGACCCGGCTCGCACCGCCCCGGGTTCGCTACGCGTCGTCGCTGGCCTACTCGACTCCGTCTACGCTCTTGGGCGATTGTGGCACGGCTGGCCGACGCGATTCAAACGCGAGAGGATCACTGCAAGGGCTCCAGGAAGACGTACATGATGCCGCCACAGGCTCTACCACCCTCCAGGTCGTGGTCGTGCAGCAGGTCGACCTCGACCATCCGTGGCCTACCCGTCTCCATAACCTCCATCGCTTCAGCCCAGACATCGGCCTCGCCGCAGCCACCACCCACCGTCCCTGCGATCTGCCCATCCGGTCGCACTACCATCCGAGCACCGACCTCGCGCGGCGTCGAGCCCTTGGTTCGCACCACCGTGGCAACGACCGCCTTCTCCCCCCGATCTATCAGATCTTGAAGTTCTCGGTAGATGTCGTTCACTACTGCTCTAACCTCATGTGGGTCAACAAGGCCTCCATCACGCCACCCGCGATCGCGAGCGACTTGTCTGAGACCAAGTCGCACAGTCTCGGATCAAGGCGGGGATCGAGGTCGCCGATCTTCATGCCGAGAGATACTGTCAGTCCGTCGCGGGCCAGTCCGCGCACAAGTCCGTGGAATTGTGCCACAATCGGCTCATCCTGCACCGTCGCCACAGTGTCTCCTACTTCTAGGATATCCCGGATCTGCCGCCGTACGCGCAGTACTCCGGCGGCAGGCGCTCGTAACACTCTCGCATTGCTCTGGTCTGCCACCGGAGCCGGCAACCCGGTGTCGGCCGCGGCGTGCCCCCGCCAGATGACCCGACCGAGATCCGGCCCCCGGTTGGTCTCTACTACCGCGTGAACCTCGCATCCCGCCGTGAAACCCGGACCGAGGGCAACCACCAGCGGCGCCAGGCTGGTGTCGATTCCGGTATTCCGCTTGGCCATGATGGCGTCCACAACGGCATAGGGCAGCAGCGCGTCGCACGCCGTGTGCGCATCGGTATCAACCAGCACTGCAATAACTCCCTGCCGTGCCATGGTCGCCGCCTGCCGCGGGGTCCCCGCCCGATACGAGACGCCTTCCTCTACTCGGGCTTCGCCATCGTACACCGCCTCTGAGAAGGAGACCGTGCGCCGGACCGCGACCGGGTTCGGCCGCTCGAGAACCACGACCGGGAAACCTGCCCTCCAGAGTCGCAATGCGACGCCGGATCCCAGGTCTCCGCCGCCGCGAACCAGCACCAGGCGGTCAAACACGGAGATGTTCCCGTAAGGCAAGGGAGGATACGTCGCCGCCGCGTCGGACATTCACAATTTCGGCCATAATAGCCACCGCGATTTCTCCTGGCGTTTCCGCGTGAATGTCAAGGCCGATCGGGGCATACACGCGCCGCAGTTTTTCAGGGGCGTGTCCCGCGTCGAGTGTATGCTGGACCACGGTCCGGACCCGCCGCTTGCTGCCGATCATGCCGATGTACGCGGCAGGCGATTCAAGAACCTCTTCCAGGCAGGCCTGGTCGTGCACGTGTCCGCGCGTCACGAGAACGATGTACGTATCCGCATGAACCGCTATGGTCGACAGCGTTTCTCGATATGGGCCAACCGCGATCCGGTCCGCATCCGGAAAACGCGCCCGATTGGCGTGCGCGAGACGATCATCGAGGACTACCACCTCGAACTCCAGCAGCTTTGCTATCCGGGCCAGGGGACGTGCAATATGGCCGGCGCCGACAATAATCAAGCGGGGCGGCAGGGTAAGCACTTCGAAAAACAGGTCGAAGTTGCCCTCTCCCAGACGCGCCGATTCAACACGGTCGTCGTGTATCGTATACGAATGCAAAAGTGACCGTTTCGCAATCAATGCGTTTTGAGCATCGATAGCTACGATTCGGTCCAGAGCTGGCCAGAAGGTCCCCTGGGGAGGCGCTGACTCGAAGATCAGCGAGCGGCTCCCCGGCGCCACGGGCCAGGATGAACGGTTGTCGACCACGGTGACCAGGATGGTGCCCTGGCCCGCTTGATGTGCAGCCAGTGCCACCTTGAGTGCTGCGCCGAGATCCGGAAACGCCACCGAGCTACGCCGGCACGCGATGTGCCCAGGCCGCTCCGAACGCTGCCTGAACCCTACCGGCCGATGTGACCAGCGTGGCCGCTTCCGTCTGCGAGATAGTCAAGCGCCGATGTACCTGTTCCGCTGCCAGCAGACTCGCGGCGGTATCAGCTTTGTTCAGCAGATAGATGACATCGGCGCCGACGGGCGAATACTCCGCTGCCGCTTGTATCGCGGCAGCAACATGGGTCGGGCCTATTACGTCCCCAGCCTTCAGGCCAGTGATACGGGTGAAGGGGTCCAGACGGTGTGCCACCGTCGCATCCAGGCGCCGGCCAACGGCATCGAGACCGGCCACGACCAGGACCAGAGAGGACGTTAGAGGCATGATCGGCTCGCATGGACCGTGAGCCTTCAGCGGCCGGCCGGCTGCGCCGTCTGCCTCACAGAGAATTACGTGTCGATCGTTGCGTACCGCCAGAGCATCGACCGTTTCTGCGGCCAGACCGTACAGCTTTCCTTCGGGACCTATGCGGTTCCCGATCACGATTGCCGTGTTAGAGCGCGGGACCTGTAGCGAAACAGCGCCGTCTACCGTATCGGCCAACAGGAGTGAGAGGTGCAGAGGTGGCCAGATCTTGGTGGTGGTGGTGACAATCACCGGCTGCTCTCTCTGCTGCAACCGTCGGGCCAGCGCCATTACCGTCGACGTTTTTCCACCGGCGCCAATTACCGAACAGATCATGCCGGGGTGCACGGCCAGGTAGGAAAGCAGGTCGCTCGTCATGTCTCTATGCCCCACAACTCCCGAGCCGCGATGATAGGGCGCGGCGGGACAAATGAAAATCCCTCTCTAGGGGGACAGCGCGGGAGAACCGCGATAGATAATCGTTTGCTCACGGGCAGGTCCCACCGAGACCATGCTGACCGGGGCGCCTACCAGTGTCTCAATTCGCTGCAGATAGGCTTTCGCGGCAGCGGGAAGATCGTTCCATAATCTGGCACCGGTGGTCGACTCATTCCACCCTGGCATCTCTTCGTACTCCGGTATGACTCGCTCCAGGATGGATGTGCTGGGAACGGTATCGTAGTGCTGGTCTCCGTCGCGGTAGGCAGTGCAGATGCGTAGCGTCGGCATCCGATCGAGCACGTCCAGCTTGGTCACGGCAATACCGGTAAAGCGATTGAGATAGTGGCCGTAGCGCGTGGCGACGGCATCGAACCAGCCGATCCGGCGGGGCCGGCCGGTGGTGGCGCCGAACTCGCCACCCTGAAGGCGCAGCGCTTCCCCTGTTTCGTCCAGCAGTTCGGTCGGCAGCGGCCCTTCACCCACGGCCGTGGTATACGCCTTGACAACGCCCATGACCTGAGTAATGCACATCGGTGGTACACCTCCGCCAACTCCTCCGCCGCCGGCGACGGTGGTCGACGAGGTAACAAACGGATAGGTGCCCCAGTCGAGATCGCGCAGCGCTCCCAACTGGCCCTCGAGCAAAATGTTCCGACCAGCGTCCAGAGCCTGGGCGATGAGCGGCACTTGATCGATGATCAGAGCCTGGTACTGCTCGGACCACCCTTTTGCGCGCTCCAGTAGTTCTTCCATGTCCTGGGGCGGCTGCCCGTACACCTCCTGCAACAGGCGGTTTTTCTGCGGGAGTACCAGCTCAAGCTTTCGTTTCAGCACTCGTGGATCCAGGATATCTCCCACCTGGATTCCCACGCGATCTGCTTTGTCTACGTAGGTCGGACCCACACCTCGTCGAGTGGTGCCGATAACGAAGCTACTGCGGGCTTCGTCGCCGAGCCGATCGAGCAGCAAGTGATAGGGCATGACCACATGAGCACGTGAGGATATACGCAGCCCATCGGTGCACACACCCGCGTTCGTGAGCTGTTGTAGCTCGGGCTTTAAGAAATCGAAGTCGACGACGGTGCCAGTACCTATCAGACTAATGGCGCCCTCGTTGAAAATGCCGGAGGGCACCAAATGCAGCTTAAACTCGCCCCGGTCGTTGATAACGGTATGACCGGCATTACTACCGCCCCCATAACGAACGACGATGTCTGCATCCTGCGCCAGTAGGTCGGTGATCTTGCCTTTCCCCTCGTCTCCCCACTGCGCGCCCACGATGGCCGTGACCGGCATACCATTCCCCCTGACCAAGGTTGGACGCGCCGCCGCGTCGACGGCGGATTATACCAGCGGTTGCGCGTCGCCCTCGGTTTACATAAGTATGATTACCCCAGTATGGCGTGATATCCTACGACAAAGTCGACCTGTTTCCTGGAGGCACACGTGGCTACATCCAAGCTAGACTTTGAAACTCTTGCGGCACACGCGGGAATCGGCATGCGGCTGGGAGATACCACGGCCACGGTAGCGCCGATCAGTGCGTCAACGACCTACTCGTATGATTCGGTGGAGGAAATCCACGCGGCACTTGGACCGGATCCCAAGGGATACGCATATGCGCGTAACGCCAACCCCACGGTGGTCGCTCTGGAGCAGACGGCAGCGGCGCTGGAGGGGGCAGAACAGGCTGTAGCGTTTGGGTCGGGAATGGCCGCCATCCACGCGGCCTTGCTGGGAATCGGTATCGAAACTGGCGACACCGTCGTCGTGGCGAGCGATCTGTACGGCGTGACGCGCAGTCTCATGGCACAGTTCGAGGCGTTCGGGGTCGAGACCCGCTACGTGGATATCCTGGACCTGGAGGACGTGGAACGGGTCGTAGCCGAGACCAGAGCCCATGCCCTCTTCTTCGAGTCCATCTCGAACCCGTTGTTGCGTGTCGCGGACGTGGGCCGCCTGGTCGAGATTGGCCGCACTCATCGCGCGGTGACGCTCATCGACAATACCTTCGCTACCCCGTATCTCCTTCGCCCCAGCGAGTTGGGCGTCGATTTGGTGATCCACAGTGCTACGAAGTATATTGCTGGCCACGGGGACGTGATGGCGGGTTTGGTCGTCACGAACGCCTCGTTTGGTAAGCGGGTCTTGCAGGCGCGGACCGTGCACGGCAGTGTCCTCAGTCCCTTCGAAGCATGGCTTACCCTGCGGGGGATCAGAACCCTACCGCTCCGGATGCAGCGACAGTGTGACAGTGCTCGCAGTCTTGCTGAATGGCTGATGGAACAGGAGTGGGTGGAGCAGGTCCACTATCCCGGTCTGCCATCTCATCGTCAACACGCCCTGGCTGCACGACTTTTCGAAGGTCGCTTCGGGGGTATGGTCGCCTTTGAGTTACGAGCAGATCAGCGCGGGGCTCTGGCCTTTATTGACCACCTGGAACTCATTACCGCAGCGACCAGTTTGGGAGACGCGGCAAGTCTCGTCCTGTATCCACCGCTCACCTCGCACCGAAACCTATCGGCCGACGGACTGCGGCGTTCGGGCATTGGCGAGGGATTGATTCGCCTGTCAGTGGGGCTCGAAAGTCCGCGAGACCTGTGTCAGGATTTAGAGCATGCAGCCGAACGGGGGCGGGTGAGGAGGTTGGCGACGAGCACGGTCAGCGGCTAATACCGCCGCTTTCAGAGATCCTCCAATCACGCCGGGGAACGGCTATGGTAGGCACTATAATCACGGCACCGTACGCGGTTGCCATCACGCAGGAATCTTGCACCTGAGCACACGGGAAGCAGAGGAGAGCATATGAAGGAGTACCCTACAGACCGTATCCGAAACGTGGCGGTGGCCTCGCATCAGGGCACCGGAAAGACCTCCCTGGTCGAGGCCATGTTGTTTAACAGCGGTTGCATCACTCGACTGGGCAAGGTTGAGGAGGGAAATACCGTTTGCGATTGGGACCCTGACGAAGTCAAACACCACATCTCGATCAACACCACGCTTGCTCCCGTCGAATGGAAGGGGTACAAGATCAATTTGATCGATACCCCTGGGTATGCAGATTTCGTGGGAGAGGTGCGAGAGGGCTTGCGAGTGGCCGACGCCGTTCTCTTTGTGGTATCGGCGGTTGATGGTCTACAGGTCGGCACCGAAATGACCTGGCAGTACGCCGACGAATGGAATCTCGCCAAGATCGTTTTCGTCAATAAGATGGAGCGCGAGAACGCAGATTTTGAGGCGGTGGTCAGTCAATTGCGTGAGCGGTACGGGCCGAGAGTGGTGCCGGTCGAAGTCCCGATCGGCCGTGAGCATGCCTTCGAGGGCATTGTCGACGTAATGCGTGGAAAAGCGTACTCGTATAAAGGCGGCAAAGGAACTGAAATCGACGTGCCGGCCGAATTGCAAGAACAGGTCGCCACGTATCGCCAACAGTTGGTCGAAGCCATCTGCGAGACGGACGACGGGTTGATGGCGCGCTACCTCGACGAGGAGGAATTGAGCGATAACGATTTGGTACAGGGACTACACGCTGCTACCGCGCGCGGTGAAGTCATCCCGGTCGGATGCGGGTCTGCGACCACCAATATGGGCGTTGTCCAGGTACTGGATGCTTTGGTTGAATACGTGCCCAGTCCCGATGAAACCACCGAGAGCTTGAACGGTCAGTTCGCCGCCCTGGTGTTCAAGACCATCGCCGATCCGTACGTGGGCAAGCTCAACTTTTTTCGGGTATACGGCGGAACTGTCCGGAACGATTCACATGTGTATAACGCCACGCGAAGCCACGACGAGCACATTGGTCCGGTTCTTGTGCTCCGCGGTAAGCAGCAGGAGAATATAGCGCTGCTCCACTCCGGAGACATTGGCGCCGTGGCCAAACTGCACGACACACACACGGGAGACACGCTCTGCATGCGGGAGAAGCCAGTTACGCTGGATGGGATCGTCTTCCCCGCTCCCGCGTTTTCCGCCTCGGTAGTGGCGAAAACCAAAGCTGACCTGGATAAATTGGGGCAGGCCTTGCACCGCATCACGGAGGAAGACCCGACGTTACATGTACAGCGTGATCCGGAAACGGCAGAGACAATTCTGTCGGGGGTCGGCGAATCACATCTACAAATCGCGGTCGAACGGCTCAAGCGCAAGTACAGCGTCGACATCGAACTGGGTGATCCGACCGTGCCGTATCGAGAAACCATTACGTCGTCGGCCAAAGCAGAAGGTAGACATAAGAAGCAGACCGGGGGGCGAGGCCAGTTCGGTGACGTATGGGTTCAGTTCGATCCCAACCCGGACGGCGACTATGAGTTCGTCAACAAAGTCGTTGGTGGGTCGGTGCCCAAACAGTACATCCCAGCGGTGGATAAAGGCGTCCAGGATGCCATGATTAAGGGGCCTCTGGCCGGATATCCTGTCATCAACATCAGAGCGACTCTGTATGACGGTAAGTACCACGACGTGGATTCCTCGGAAATGGCGTTCAAACTTGCGGGTTCGTTGGCGCTCAGAGAAGGCATCATGAAAGCCAATCCCGTCCTGCTCGAGCCGATCATGAACGTGGAGGTGATCGTCCCGGAGAACTACATGGGTGATGTAATCGGAGATCTGAACTCCCGGAGGGCGCGTGTGCTCGGTATGGAGCCAGTCGGAGGTGGACGCCAGCGGGTTATGGCCCACGCTCCCATGGCGGAGATGCTGCACTACGCCACGGTTCTTCGGTCGATCACGCAGGGGCGGGCAGTGTTTACCATGACCTTGCTCAACTACGAGCAGCTTCCGCCCTACGAGGCCCAAAAGATCATCGACGCACATAGTAAGACCTAACACGGTGGTGCATAGCGCTTTGTAATCGCTCGGCTGATTCGCAGATCGGTCTGTTCCCACCGCCAATCGGCGGCCGGCATCCGATGTACACGTCTCCGACCTGACCTGGTGCGCATCGCGGAACCGGTACCATCGGATACAGGATGAAGCAGGGAGTGCTGGATGGGACAGGTGTTAACGGGTACCGCCTCATGGACCGACGATACGTTGCTGCGGACCGATTGGTACCCGGCCGAGGCCTCCAGCGCGGAGGATCGACTGCGGTACTACGCGTCAATATTTCCGCTGGTGGAAGTGGACAGTACGTACTACAGTTTGCCTGCCGAGCGAACCGCAACACTGTGGGCTGATCGCACACCCGATCATTTCACCTTCGATGTCAAGGCATTTCGCCTTTTCACCGGGCATCCGACCCCAGTCAAAGCTCTGCCAAAGAGGGTGCGCGAGGAGTTGCCGGAGGCGATACGCGGGAAGACCAACGTCTATTCAAAGGACCTTCCAGGGCCGGTAGTCGACGAGATTTGGGATATGTACCGGAGCGCTCTCATGCCGCTGCACAGCGCCGGCAAATTGGGCGCGGTGTTTCTTCAGTTTCCCAAGTGGTTCTTGTATGGCAGGGACAGCCTGGAGTGTATCGCGCGTGCCCGCCGGCATCTGCCTGATTATCGGCTGGCGGTTGAGTTCAGGCAGCCGAGCTGGATGAGCGACGGGAATCGCGACAGCACGCTGGCCTTTCTACGGGAACATGAGATTGCATACACCTCAGTGGACGAGCCGCAGGGCACTCCGGCCAGCGTTCCACCCGTCGCGGCCGCGACCACCGATTTGGCGGTAGTACGTTTCCACGGCAGAAGGCAGGAAACCTGGGACAAGCGCAATGTCGGCGTTGAGGAGCGTTTCAAGTATCTCTATTCCGATGATGAGCTGAAGGAGTGGGTGCCGAAGATTCAAGACCTGGCGAGCGAGACGCGCGAAGTTCATGCCCTCATGAACAACTGCTACGCCGATTACGGCGTGCGTAACGCCCAGCAACTGGGCTTGTTGCTGCAGCAGGCAGCGACCCCCCCAGCGCAGGCGGGGTGATTCCATGCTCCAGCCGGCGAGCGACGAGCAATCCGCTAGCCGCGTTAAGCAACTGGGTCGCGAGGCCGGATTCGATCTCGTGCGGATTGCCTCGGCGTCCGACATGCACGTGGAGCGCGCGCGGTACCTGGCCTGGATCGAAGATGGGCGACAGGCGGGAATGGGTTGGATCACGGCGGAGCGCGCTGAGCGCGCTACTTCCCCGACAACCGTCTTTCCGGAGGCACGCGCCGTTATCAGTGTCGGGTTGGGCTACTGGGGAGGCCACCGCCCGCGGAGCAGCGGCACGGATGGCAAGATCGCCCGCTATGCCTGGGGGCTCGACTACCATGCGGTGATGGGGAACCAGCTGGAACGCTTTGCGGGCGCTCTACAACAGGAGTTTGGGGAGCATCACCGCTGGTACGTGGACACGGGGCCAACCATGGACAAGGCCTTTGCCGCGCGATCTGGCCTGGGCTTCTATGGCAAGAACACTAACATCCTGAGCGACGAGCTTGGCTCGTTCGTACTTCTAGGCGAAATCCTGACCTCGCTGGAGTTGCCGTCGGATGAGCCATTGGGCAAGGACTGCGGATCGTGCCGTCTCTGCGTTCGCGCCTGCCCCACCGGCGCACTTGGACCGGAATACACGATCGACAGCCGCCGCTGCATTTCCTATCTCACCATCGAGCATCGAGGCCCCATTCCACGCGACCTTCGCGGCGCCATGGGTCGCTGGGTTTTTGGCTGCGATATCTGTCAGGATGTCTGTCCGCCGACCATGGAGAAGTACCTTCACAGCGACGAGGAACGTCGAGCGTGGGCGCGGGAGGTACGCGCCCAACTCGGAACAAGACCGGCGCAAGGCTCCGGGCTTGGCGATCTAGCGACGGACTCCAGCCCGGTCAACCCGCTCTTCGTCCAGAACGTCCGGCCGCACGTGGATTTGGTCTGGCTGTTGAGCCTCACTCACCATGAGTACCTGGACGCCTTCCGCGGCACAGCGATCCGACGAGCCAAAGTCTGGATGTTACGGCGAAATGCAGCGGTGGCCCTCGGAAATGTGGGGGACACGGCTTGCCTGGCCGCTCTGATCACGGCAATGCAGACGGATAACCATCCGGTGGTTCGAGGCCACGCGGCGTGGGCCCTGGGACAGATCGGCGTTCGACTGCATGAACCCGAACTTGACCGTCATTTGCAGGAAGCTCTGCAGCGAGAGGACGAAGCGACTGTGCGCGATGAAATTGCGATTGCCCGGCACTCTTTGGCTATGGCTGCTCACTCATCCAGCGAACCAGACTGACGATGGTGCCAACGCCCTCCCCGGTAGCGCCTTTGGCCTGATACGCCGATCCACGATCGGACCACGAGGTGCCCGCAATGTCTATATGGGCCCACTCCATGCCCTCCGCAAAGTCGCTCAAGAATGCGCTGGCCGTCAAAGGCGAGGCCTGCCGGCCGCCGGAATTCTTGATGTCCGCGACCTCGCTATCCATCGCCTGGCGGTACTCCTCGAACAACGGCATTCGCCAGGCCCGTTCCAGGCCTCGTTCCGCAGCTTCGACCACCGATGCGACCCAACTGTTTGAGTGTCCGGCGGCCAGGCTGCATGCCGTGCCAAGGGCAACCACGGCGCCGCCGGTAAGTGTGGCGAAGTCGACCACATGCGTCGCGCCCTGCTGTTTGGCATACGCCAGCAGGTCGGCCAGCACCAGGCGGCCTTCCGCGTCGGTGTTTAGCACCTCAATACTCTCACCGTTCAGGGCGGTGAGCACATCACCGGGGCGCATCGCCTTTCCTCCCGGCATGTTTTCGGTGGCTCCGACATACGCCGTGACCTGAACGTTTGCCGGCTTGAGGTGAGCGATAGCCACCATCCCGGCCATCACTGCGCCGCCGCCACCCATATCGTGCTTCATGGTCTCCATGCCCTCGGCCGTCTTCAGTGACAGTCCGCCGCTGTCGAAGGTCAGCCCCTTGCCAATAAGACTGAGCTTGGTTGGGGCGTTGTCCGAGCCGTAGCGCAACATGATCAGTCGAGGCGGCTCGGCGCTGCCCGCTGCGACTCCAAGAATCGCGCCCATGCCCAGGTCTTGCATCGCGTGCTCGTCGAGCACCTCGCAGCGGAGGCCGGATTCTCCCGCCAGCTGCTGTGCGCGCTCGGCAAAAACAGTCGGAGTCAGGTCGTTGGGTGGCAGATTAATTAAGTCCCGGGCCAGTGTGTTGGCCTCTCCCACGATCCGCCCCAAATCGGCTCCCGATTGCACTGTCGCCCCGTCGCGGCTAGAAAGCAGGACAAGTTCCAGAAGTTGCGTCGTTTGCTCCCGTTTGCTCTTCTTGAGGCCCGGATCGTATGCCCCTCGTATGGCTCCCTCCGTCACCGCATGCCCAAATTCGAAGGCGTCGATCAACTCTGGATCAAGAAACGCCAGCCGGCTGTACCGCTCGGCCAACGCCGTTCTGGCAGCCGCCGCGGCGAGCCGCATGACGATAATGTTTTCCAGGCCGTCGCCTTCTCCGCCACCGATATAGAGCACAGCGGGGCGATGCCCGTCGGAATGCACCATCGTCGTCTTGTAACGGGAACTGGGAAACCTGCCGGTCTGTTCCAGCAGCGCGACCTGATCGGCGCCAAGAAGGTTGACTGCCCGAGAGGACGGATCGGCCCCCTCAAAAACGAAAACGATCAGCGCGGTCTCTGCCGAAAGTTCCGAGAGCTCTCTACTAACACGTACGTCCATGCAAACTCCCTCTCAGACTGTCTGAACCGGCTGCTCGACAAGTCCCAGCTCGTTACCAACCGTTTCAAAGGCTGCCAGGGCTTGATCAAGATCGGTCCGCGTATGGGTGGCGGTGACAATGGTACGGACTCGCGACTTGGCGTCCGGCACTGTCGGGTATCCGATAGCCTGGGCAAACACGCCTTCCTCGAACAATCGGTCGCTCAATCGTGTCGCCTTTCGTCCCTCGCCCGCGATCACTGGAGTGATCGGGCTCTGGCTGGCGCCTATGTTCAGCCCCAGCCGTTGTAGACCTTCTTTGAAGTACCGCGTGTTGTCCCAGAGGCGGTCTATCAGTTCCGGTTCCTCCCGTAGCACGTCGAGGGCGGCGATGCAGGCCGCGCTCACCGAGGGTGGATGTGAGGTACTGAAGAGGAAGGGCCGCCCGCGCTGAATGAGCAAGTCCCGCAGTCCCTGGGTCGAGGCCACGTACCCGCCCAGCGAGCCAATCGCTTTGGACAAGGTACCGACCTGGACATGGATGCGGCCGTGCAGATTGAAGTGGTCGACGGTACCACGCCCATTGCGACCGAAGACACCGCTGGCATGAGCATCGTCGACGTAGACCATGGCGCCGTACCGCTCCGCCAGGTCAACGATGCCGGGAAGATCGGCCACATCACCATCCATGGAGAACACACCGTCGGTGACAATCAACCGCCGACGAGCTGCCTGCGTCTCCTTCAGTGCTGTCTCCAACGCATCCAGGTTGGCATGAGCCCAAATTTTTCGTTCGGCGCGAGTCAAGCGAATGCCGTCGATGATGCTCGCGTGGTTGAGTTCGTCGCTCAGGATGGCATCGCCCTGCTCGACCAGCACCGGAATAATGCCGCTATTGCAGGTAAAGCCGGACTGAAAGACTAGCGCGGCTTCCGTGTGCTTGAATGCGGCGAGTTTTTGCTCCAGCTCTTCATGCAACGTCATGGTGCCGGCGATGGTGCGCACCGAACCGGAACCGGCGCCGTACTTTTCCGTCGCTCGTATCGCAGCCTCGACCAGACGTGGGTGCGTGGTGAGGCCGAGATAGTTGTTCGATGACAGGTTAATTACTTCGTGACCGTCGAAGACGGAACGCGCTTGCTGTGGGCCTTGCAGCTCTCGCAGCGTGCGGAAGAGACCTTTCTCGCGCAACGCTTCTAGCTCCTGATCGACAAAGGCCATGACATGTTCCGGCACGCTTGGTACTCCTTCCGTTGATAGGGCGATTAGGTGTCGATTTCCGCATCGCGTCCATGTGGATACAGTATGACCTTGCCTGATTGGCCGTTTCGTACCAGTTCGAACGCCCGCTCGAAATCGGTGAGTGGCATCTCGTGCGTAATGATGGGGGATAAGTCCATTCCCGATTCCAGGAAACCGCGGGTTTGGTACCAGGTCTCAAACATGCGCCTGCCGGCTATTCCCTGTACGGTGGCGCCTTTGAATATGACCCCATCGGCCAGATCCATCTCGACCGGTCCGGCTGGGATACCCAGTAATGAGGCGTATCCGCCGTATCGAAGGGCGCGCAAACCTTGCGAAATGGCCTGTGCATTGCCAGACATTTCCAGGACGACGTCCCCGCCTTCCCCCTGTGTTTCCTCAAGAATGCGGTGAACCACCGCCTCTTCCCGGGGATCGATGATGATGTCCGAACCCATGATGGCGGCCAGCCCTCGCCGGAACGAACTCGGCTCCACGGTGATTATTTTCTTGGCGCCGGCAGCCCGCGCTATCGGTATGGCGAAGAGACCTATCGGGCCGGCGCCGAAGACGGTGACCGTTGAGCCGGCCAGCGGAGCCGACAGGGCTGCGTGTACCGCGTTGCCCATGGGTTCTTGAATTGTCGCAATGCGAGGCGGGAAACGGCGATTGGTGGGCCATGCGTTCTGAGCCGGGATGCTCACGTACTCGGCAAAGGCGCCCGGGCGATCGACGCCCACGATTTGGACTCTGCGGCATATATGCTGGAGCCCGTGGCGGCATTCGTAACACTCGTTGCAAACGATGTGGCTCTCGGCCGCCACGTAGTCGCCGACCTGTACGGCGTTCACCTCGGGGCCGACAGCAACGACGTCGCCGCAGAACTCGTGCCCGAAAATAAGGGGCGGCTCAATGCGTCCCGCCGCCCAGGAATCCCACTCATAAATGTGGAGGTCCGTGCCGCAAATGGAGGCGGCGCGCACCCGAATCAGCACATCTCGCGGGCCGTAAGTTGGGACCGGGGCTTGCGCTAAGGTCGCACCGGCGCTTCGGTCCGCTTTGACCAAGGCCAGCATCCGCGATGGAATGTTCTGGAGACCATCTCTCACGCGTTCCGCGGCGGCAGGCGCGTTATGCATGCATGCCTCCGATCTCTACCAAGTATCCATCCTCAACCCAACTATATGAGCGAGCGATTTGGCTCGCCAACTCCCTGATTCGGAGAGCGCACTCGCAGACCGCCGTACACCCATTAGGAGTTCTCACGCCGCGGTACGGTACGGGCCACGTGAATGCCGGGTAGGTTCCGGTATCCTTCCTCGTAGTCCAGCCCATACCCCAGGACGAACGCCTCTGGAATCGTGAAGCCGCAGTAGTGGATCTTGACCGGCACACGACGTGCGGCGGGCTTGTCGAGCAGCGTGCAGAGACGCACGCTGGTCGCGGCATGGCTCGCCAGGTGGCCGCTGAGCCATGCCGCGGTCAGCCCCGTGTCCACAATGTCCTCCACGATCAGCACATCCGTGCCTCCAATCGGCATCGTGATGTCACTTACCAGACGCACCTCGCCGGTCGAACCCATCCCGTCGTATGACGATGCTTGAAGGAAGTCCATTCTGGTGTGCAGTGTCAGATGGCGAACGAGATCGATGGCGAAAAAGCAGGCGCCTTTAAGCACCACCACCACTGAGAGCGGGCGGGGCGAACCGGCGTAGTCGGCGTTAATGGAATCCGCCAACTCGTGCACTCGCCGATTAATCTGATCGGCTGAGATCAAAGGGTCGCCAACCTCGATACGATGGTCCACCCTACACCACGACTTCGAAGAACGTTTCCGCCATCTGCGCCGCCAGGGTGCTCTGCGAGAAGGCTCGCAAGACATACTGGCCTTGACCGAGGCGCTTGGTTGGCATTGAAAAGCGAAAATCGCCGCGCTGATCGCTCTTTAGCATGCCAAGCACGAAATATTTGTGGGCTTCAAAGGTTGGATACGCAACCAGGGCCAGCCGAACGCCCGGGATAAACCGCCTCCCCGAGATGACGAGCGTATCTCCCCTCGCACTCATTACCTGGAGAGTGGCGCCTGAGACCACGTGGTAACTGGCTTCCGCGTACGGCACGCCATTGATCTCAGCCAGTACTCGGTACGGACCGGGCGGCGAGGCTGGAACGGATAGCGTGTCGCGAAGACCGCCGTGACGGTCCGTGTACGCGGTGGAGGACAGGGGAGATATTTTGCCATTCGGGGACCAGATAATCTGCACGGTCGCCGTAGGTGGAAAGTGACCGCCCCGGATGCCGATGCTTCGACTAAGCGGCGGGCCGGCATCCGGCAACAGTTGTAGGTACGGTCCAGCGGGGGCAGTAAAGGCCGTGGGGAGCGGTCGAGGCGTGGATGTCGGGAGGCGGTGGACGACAATCGGTGTCACCTGAACCTGAAAGCCCACTTCGGCGGTTGCGGTGGGCGCCGAAGTAGGGATAGGTGGAGGCTGCGCGGTCGGTAGTACCGTTGCATTACCCTCTCCGCACGCTGCAAGCACACCCATTAGTACGACAGATGCCGCTGCGCCGCGCCAGCCGGACGTTCTACTCGTCACCCGCACCTGCCCTTTCTGCCCTCAAGGATATACTGCGGGTGCGAGTGCGGGACTAGGACGAGTACGGCAAAACGGCTTTGGGACACACAGGAAGGAGATGGGAATGGAATTGGCCAGACGCATGGGAAGGCTCGGCACCGAGACGGCATTCGAGGTGCTGGCGCGGGCGCGGGAACTAGAACGTCAAGGCCAGGACATCATTCATCTCGAAATCGGCGAACCGGACTTCGATACGCCGAGTAATGTGGTCCAGGCGGGCACGGCCGCGCTTCAATCGGGCGCTACGCACTACACACCGTCGGCCGGAGTGGCTGAACTCCGCTCGGCCATCGCCGTTGATCAGTCGCAACGCAAAGGGCTGGTTGCCTCGCCCGACAATGTCGTGGTCACCCCAGGCGGCAAGCCGGTTATGTTTTACCTGATGATGGCCCTGATTGAGGAAGGCGATGAGGTCGCTTATCCTAATCCCGGTTTCCCGATTTATGAGTCGATGATCGACTTTCTGAGCGCCAGGCGGATTCCTATCGGCTTCATCGAGGACGGCGACAGATTCCGCTGGGACGTTGACTCCCTGGTACGACAGGTCAGCGAACGAACCAAGCTCATCATATTGAATGCGCCGTCCAATCCCGTCGGTTGCGGCATAAGCATCGAGGATCTCGAACGTATCGCATCGGTGGCGGTGCGCCACGACGTTTTTGTCCTTGCCGACGAGATCTACTCCCGGATTCTGTACGACGGAACCTTCACCAGCATCGCAACCCTTCCCGGTATGGCTGACCGCACCTGCATTCTTGACGGATTTTCCAAGACCTACGCCATGACTGGCTGGCGTCTAGGCTACGGCCTGATGCCTGAGTGGCTGGCCCCGCATGTGTCTCGCCTCGTAACGAACTGTAATTCATGCACCGCCACCTTCACTCAGTTGGCTGGAGTCGAAGCGTTAACGGGACCACAGGAATCGGTGGATAGCATGGTGGCCGAGTTTCAGCGGAGGCGCGATCTCGTGGTTCGAGGCCTCAATGAGATTGAAGGATTCCGCTGCACGATGCCCGAGGGAGCCTTTTACGCGTTTCCCAATATCGCGGGAACCGGGATGACATCGCGCGAGGTCGCGGATTTTCTGCTGTACGAGGCAGGGGTCGCGGCTCTGTCGGGAACGGCCTTCGGCGCCAACGGCGAGGGCTACTTACGACTCTCGTACGCGAACTCGTATGAGAACCTGGAAAAAGCACTCGGGCGCATAAAGCAGGCCATGGAAAGCAGAAGCCAAGCACGGGCGCGCTAGAGCCGGCGGTCGCGCCTCGCGGTTCAGCCGTTCGCTAGCTCGTCGTTGACCAGGGTCGGTGGTCGCTGGCCGCCGAGTGCCGCGATCACGTTCTCCGCTGCCATCAGAGCCATGCGACCTCGCGTGGCGACCGATGCGGAGGCAATGTGCGGCGTTATCACGGCATTGTCGAGTTGAAGCAGAGCTGGGTAGATCTCCGGTTCATTCTCGAAGACATCGAGTGCGGCTCCTCGAATCCGGTTCGCCTTCAGCGCGCTGGCGAGAGCCGACTCGTCTAGCACCGGCCCGCGAGAGGTGTTGATGAGATACGCGGTGTCTTTCATCAGGTCGAACTGCTCCTTGCCGATCATGTGGCGCGTCTCCGGGGTCAAGGGCGTGTGCACGCTTACAAAATCACTCTCGCGTAGCAGCGTGTTGAGGTCGACGCTCGTAGCATTGAGCCGGCGGGCAGCATCCTCCGCCTGAACGACGGGATCGTAATACAGAATCTTCATGCCGAACCCGGTAGCACGCTGCGCCACTGCCTGCCCAATGCGGCCGAATCCGGCGATGCCCAGCGTCTTACCGTGGATGTCCTCACCGAGCATCGTCATGATGCCCCACCCTTGATATTTGCCCGCTCTGAGAAATGACTGAGCTTCGGGGATTCGTCGCGCCACACTCATCAGTAGGGCCCAGGCGAAGTCGGCTGTCGTCTCGGTCAGAACCCCTGGCGTATTGCTGACCATGATGCCGGCGGCCGTAGCGGCCGGCACATCGATGTTGTCGTACCCCACCGCTACATTTGCCACAATTTTTAGCGACCCCTGACCGCTTTGCAGCACGGTGCCATCAATAGTGTCGGTGAGCAGGGTGACCAGGGCATCGTGCGACCCGGCACGACGACGCAACTCGTCTGACGAGAGCGGCTCATCTGACTCGTTCACTTCGACGTCAAGGTGCGCTCGCAGCAAATCGATTCCCGGCTGGGGAATCACGCGGGTAACGTAGACGCTGCGCGACATAGGTCAGCTCCCTTTCGCCATTCGCCTTCCAGCATAGCGGCGCGGGGTGGACTATCCTCTGGTGAGTACGTCATAATCGACAGATATGGCATCCCGAGCACTTCGCCGCCGCGCCTCCTTCCGAGCCGTCAATGGGCACGCGCGCGTCAAATCCCACCCTCTTCTCAAGTTCTTCCTGGTTGGGCTGGTCGCGATCACTATGGTCACGTCCGGAGCCAGTGCCGCGACGATCTTCTTCTATGGGCAGAATCTCCCCACGCTGAAGAATTTCAAGCAGCGCTTCGAGTTCCAGAACACCATCATTCGGGACTCTACCGGCCGTCAACTGTATGACATGGCCGACTTGCAACGGAAGGGCGGGGGCAAGCGGGTGGTCGAGCCGATCAGAGACCCCAGCCACCGGACCTCGTACTATCGCGCGCGCAACCAGTCGTGGCTGGCCGGCTGGGATTCTCCCGGCATCCCGGTCGATTTGCAGAACGCAACCATCGCCACCGAGGACGCAACCTTCTACAACAACCTGGGCTTTGATCCGCTCAGTATCGTACGAGCAGGGATCGACAACTATACGCAGGGCCATATCGTGTCGGGCGGCAGCACGATCACGCAGCAACTCGTGAAAGAGTACATGCTGGACCCCTCTCCGTCCCTCGGACGGAAAGCGGAGGAAATCGTCCTGGCTGCTGAACTCACGCAGAAATACACGAAGCAGCAAATTCTTTTCTACTATCTCAACAGCGTACCCTATGGAAATCTATCCATCGGGGCGCAGGCAGCAGCCAAGACCTACTTCCATACCGGCGTCTGGCATCTCGACCCTTTACAGTGCGCATTTCTAGCGGGGTTGCCCGAGGCGCCCGAGCTGTACAACCCCGTAAACAACCTTCCGGCAGCCAAAGCGCGCATGGTCCACGTGCTGCACCTCGAGTATCAGCACGGATACTTGAGCGATCCTAAAAAGCTGCCCGAGGAGCAATTGATCAGCCAACTTATGAATAGCAAAGAAGTGCGAAGTTGGAAGTTTTCCCCCCCAATCACTCTGAAACGTAGCCCGCATTTCGTTCAGTACGCGATCGACCAGCTTCAGGCCCTGTCGCTCACCAACAAAAACCTACACGGTCGTTTGTACGACGGCCTGGATGTGTGGACGACCCTTGACCCGAATCTGCAGAATGCGGCCGAGGGCATCGTGAAAACCCAGATTGGGCAACTGGGCGCGTACCACGTAACCGACGGCGCACTTGTGTCGGAGGATCTACGCCAACATATCGACGTGCACGACGGGCTGGGGCCTACCTGCTGCTACGGTTTCATTCGGGCCATGGTGGGCAGTGCGGATTACCACAACGTGGCAATTAGCGGCCAGATCAACATGGCGGACCGCCCGCGCCAGCCCGGATCCTCCTTCAAGCCGTTTAACTACATCCTTGGTTTTGAGAACGGTTTAGCCCCGGCGACCACTGTACTCGATGCTCCTCTTGCCATCCCGGATGCCGGCAACCCAGCGGACGGCGGCTGGTACGAGCCGCGGGATTATGACCTCAGCTGGCACGGAACCGTGACGCTGCGCACCGCGTTGCAGAACTCGCTCAACATTCCGGCGGTGAAGGTTGAGCAATTTAACGCGGATCAAAGTCCGAAAGGCCTGCTGGCTATTCGAGACCAGGCCGTCAATATGGGCCTCACCAGTTTCAACAGTGATAATCCGCATTGTTGTGGTTATTCGTTGACGCTGGGAGGGCTGGAACGCGGCGTCCGTCTGGTCGAGGAGACCAGCGCCTATGGCGTCTTCGCCACCAACGGCTATACCGCTCCGCCGATTGCTATCTGGAAGGTGTTCGATCGCAACACGCACAAGCTCCTTTACGATGCGTATCACGATGGACCGAAGCCGGTGCATGTCATCAAGCAGCCGGAGTACACCTATTTGATGAATAACGTGCTGTCCGACAACGCTTCACGCTGCCAAGTTGTCTGTGAATTCGGGCTGACCAGTCCATTGAATCTGGGACGGCCAGCCGCCGTCAAGACCGGAACCACCAACGGTTACACCGACAACTGGACGGTGGGATACACCCCGGACATTGTTACTGGCGTCTGGGTGGGTAACGCTGATAATTCGCAGATGGTCGGCACTACCGGCGTCACCGGTGCCGCGCCGATCTGGCACGAGTTCATGTTGACTGCCCTCAACGCTTATAAATTGCCGCCGAAACCGTTCTGGCAACCGCCCGGCATCATGTCTGGGTCTTCGTGCCGACAGCCAGGTGCCTACACCTCGTATTCGACCATGGGGTACGACATCTTCGCCGGTATCGTCCCCTACTGTTCGGTTGGCACATACAATACCGCGCTTCCGGTCCCGCAGCAGAACACGCCGTATCAGGCACCGGTGGTAAACAGTGCTCCGGCGGTCCCGGTCGCTCCTGCGGCGCCTGTCGGCCCGCTCCCAACGGCGCCCCCTGTAGCAGCACCGCAGGCGCCAGTCGTACAACCGCCGGCAACGCAACCAACAGCAGTTCAGTTGCCCGCTCCGCAACAGCCCGCCCCGCAGCAGCCTGCGCCCCAACAACCAGTGGCCCCACCACAACCGGCCCCACAGCAACCAGTGCAGCAGCCTGTGCCGGGCGTGCAGCCCGGACCACCTCCCGGAGTTAGTCCGCCCCCATAGCCGCCACTGGGACCGTAAATGATTACGCCTAGAGTCCCAGGGGTAACCGCGATGCGAGCACCGGTGGCAAACCTGCCAGCTGGATTTTTTGCTGGGTTAGGCCGATGTCGTAGGGGACCCGCCGGAAGGTAAACTCGCCGCTGCCCGCATCCAACAACGCATAGGCCGCTTGTGGGTTGCCGTCTCTCGGCTGGCCCACTCCGCCCGGGTTCACGATACGGCGTTTGCCGTCGTGCAGCTGCAACACATCACCGGGTTTCCCAATCTGGACCACCGACTGTGACACTCGCTCGGATTCCTGGACGAAGACCCGCGGCACATGGGTGTGACCGACAAAGCACGTGGGCGCATCAAACAAAGGGAAATTGGGCGGCCCTTGCCGCCCCTCCTCGAGGTATTCCCATACCGGATCGCGTGGGCTGCCGTGCGCAAAGGCGTAGCTCTCACCCCGAGCACTTGGCTCACGAGCGAGCAAATCCGTCCGAACTTCCGGGTCCAGGATACGCGCAGTCCACTCAATAGCCGCCCGTGCCGCACCGTTGAACATGGCGGCATCGATCCGGCCCAACGCGGCCATGTCGTGATTGCCGACTAGGCACGTCAACCCCGGTAGAGCCAGAACGCGTTCCACGCACTCGTTTGGATTGGGTCCATACCCGATCAAGTCTCCCAGGCACAGACAGCCGTCGAATTCTCCGGCGGCAGCCAGTACTGCCTCCAGAGCCTCTAGATTGGCATGGACGTCCGAGATGACGAGATAACGCACGCCGCAGTCTAATACCTCAGGCCGCCCAATCACTATTGCCTCGATCTACCCCGGTTGAATTGGTTTGGCGACGATGCCGGCAAGCTGAGACACTGACGCGGGGGTGCGTCTTCTCTGGTGAGGGGCGCGGTCTTCAAAACCGTTGTGGGGGCGCACCATTGCGTTCCCAGGTGGGTTCGACTCCCATGCACTCCCGCTTTGTTTTCCCCCGTCCAGACGCCAAAAAACGGGTATGCCGCTGTCCGTGGGGCGCGTCCTCGGCGCCCACCAGCGTGAGCCCGGAGCCGCAATATACCAACGCGTATACCAACCGGGTCACGTCGCCGCCTCGGAGCGGTGAAAAAGGGCGTCCATGCGGTCCGCCGCGTCGCGCGTCATGGAGGGCATCAGGTGGCTGTAGGTGTTCATGGTCAGGGTGAAAGTGCTGTGGCCGAGCAGCTCCTGTACCACCTTGGGGTGCTGGTTGTCCCGCAGGTGAATCGAGGCCGCCGTATGGCGCAGGTCATGGGTGCGCAAGGCCGGCAGATCGGCCGCCTTGAACCGGCGACGCAGCGACTCGAGAATATTCCCCGCGTCCAGGCGGCCGCCGCTGGTGGAGGTGAATATCAGCCCCTCGCCCGCGTTCTCCGGCCAGCTGCGCCGTTCCATGCGCTGTCGATCCTCCTGCAGCCGCAGGGCGTCGACCACCAGCGCGGGCAAGTCGAGCCGGCGATTACTGCGGTGGGTCTTGACCGGGCCGAATTGCAGCCCCTCGCCCTTGACCCGTCGCAGCGACCGCTGAATGGTGACGGTGCGAGCGGTCATGTCCACGTCCGTCCAGCGCAGGGCCAGGGCCTCGCCGATCCTCATGCCGGTCAGGCACAGCAGCACCCACAGGGCGTGCAGTCGATCCGCCTCGGTGTGCTGGAACAGCGTCTGCACCTGTTCCAGCGAAAGCACCGACATTTCCTTGTGCTCCCCGCGCGGCGGGCTCACCGCGTCGCACGGGTTGCGTAGCAGCGTCTCATCCTTGACCGCTTGATGCAGCGCGGTATGCAGCACGGCGTGAGCTTGCGCGACGGCTCGCTTCGATAGGGGTCGGCCCGACAGTCCACGCTCCAGCAGCCGAGCGTAGCACTCGCGAATCTGTGCCGGCTTCAGATCGCCCAGCTTGATATGGCCCAGGTGAGGAGAGAGGCGGCGGATGTTCAGGTCGTTGGCCTCAGCGGTACGAACGCCCAGCCCGTCCCGGCGGCCTTTGAGCCAGCCGGTCAGATAGTCGGAGACCATCTTCTCTGAGTCTTTGGTGATCCGTCCATCGCGCCAGGCGGCCAGGTAGGCGTCCCGCTTCTCTCGAACCTCGCGCTGTGTTTTGCCGTAGAACGCCATGCGCTTGCCACCCGGCGGGGTGACCCGCGTCCACCACTGCCCGCTACTGTGCCGCGTGATCGCCGTGCCGTCTCCGTTGCCGCGTTTGCTCATGCTGTCTCCTGTCGTGTGCTGGTCAACGGGCGCCGGCAGAGTTGCCGGCGCCCACGGTGCCCTGTTTTCGTCGCCTATCGCGTGTCCTGTCGGTGCATGTCGCCGGTGGGTATCGGTCCGAGTAGCGCCGCCACCCACGACTCACAGCGAGCGCAGACGATGGCCTGCCAGCCGGTGCGCGTGCTGCCTGTCGGGGTGAGAGTGAGCGACCACACTCCCAGCAGGTGGAATCGTCAACGGTCGCCGGCATCAGGGTGATGCTCTCTATAGATGTGCCCATCAGCGCGCCGTCCTGAATATCTGGCCACGGCTGCGGCTCGGCGACGGGACCGGCGCCGGTTCGGACCGGCTCGGGGTGATGTGGGCGCCGGACAAGTACACGATCGCCAAGGCGGTCGCACCCGCATGCTTGCATGGCCGCTGCCTGCCGCCTTGCGTCCAACCGGGGCAGTCCGAGCAATCGACGATGTGGCCGGCCTGATCCACACTCACGATATGGAACGTACCGGGGCGACTGATCGAGCGAACGCGATACGTGCCGTCGGACCGCTTGGTCGGCTTGACGTTCTCGCGGCGGGCACGCTGCATGGCTCGGCACCATGCGCTGGTCGGGGTGATGGTTGTCATTGGTTCGCCTCCTGTGGGGTGATTGGTTGGTCCCTGCGGGTTGCTTACTCCCTACACACATTATCTCACATAATCACATGCTGAGTCAACCCGTACAATTACGCATTGACTCACAAAGTCCCGCGCCTTTACGCTGAAGAGAGGAGGTTGTACCCATGAGCGATGAAGTGCAGTATGTCACGATCCAGGGCGCGGCAGCCGCGCTTGGAGTGACCCGGCGCCGTATCTGGCAGATGGTCAAGAGCGGCGATCTTGAAGCCAGGGCGAACCCCCTGGATCGCCGAGAGAAGCTCATCCCGCAGTCGGAGATTGACCGCCTCGCGCCGTTTACAAAAAAAGCCGCGGCGTGAGTTAGCACGCCGCGGCCGTAAGCAACCCTCGGCCGGGACCAACCAGCCGGAGGCATCTCCAGTATGCAGTCCCGATAAGCAGTCTTAGGCAAAGTTGACGAACTCATCTAAAAGGAATAGCGACATGGCAGACTTCGATCCAGAGGAGCACATACGCCAGGTTGAAGGGGAGTACAAGCGGGTGGGAGGTACGTCTTAGCAACGCTGCTGAGACCGTAATGGCCCGATTAGCCGCTGACGGTAAACGGCGCCTGTGCCGACTTACTGTGGCCGCGACTCGTCGGTGACCGTAGATTGATCGAGCGTTAGGACGGAGCCATGAACGCGGGACATGGTGGAAGCATGGACGGTATGGCGATATGTTGACGCCCACGTGGGCATCGTGAGGAGGAGGGAGAGGTATGGCGGATAAGTTTTGTGGAACCTGTGGCGCGAAGAATAAAGCCGATGCTGTGGTCTGTCAGAAGTGCAACACGGCATTCCCATCGGCTGGCCAGTCGGGGTCAACCCCGGTGGTGGTGGTTCAGCAGAAAAAAGGGGGATTCTTTCGGAAGCTCGGCATCGGCTGCTTTAGTCTGGTTGTTCTGGTCATCATCCTGGTGATCATCCTCGTGGCCCGCAGCGGCAAATCAGGCAAGACCGAGCTTACCTCGGAGACCGCCGCAGTGGGCGGCACGATCCATGTCCCAGACAATCTTGATGTCACGCTCAACAGCATCGCCCTGTCGAAGGGTACGCAGTTTGAGACACCGCACGCCGGCAATGAGTACGTCGTGACGCATTGGACGTTTCACAACTTCCGCTCATCGAATACAGATGTAGCAGACACCGGATTTAAAGTGTCATCCAAGGGCGTCATTACCGGCTCGGAGTCTATTTCATCGCTGTCCTCGAATCAACTCAGCTTTGCCGGCACAACTTTAGCGCCCGGCGCGACCGTAAAGCGCGATATTGTGTTTCAGATATCCAAGGGCGCGCCGGCAACGATCATCTACAAGCCCGCTGACTTCACGGCGAACTGGACGATTCACGGCAGGTAGCGCGCCGTGAGTAACATGGCGCCTTTTTTCGCTCTTGACACACCGCTCTGCCTGGCCGCCAATGGCAGTAAATGACGGCAAATGACGGGAAAAATGGCACAGAACGGCACACATGGATGGGAGTAGCGCCGGCCTCGCCTCTATCCCGCCCGCTTTGTGAGGGAAAGCGAAAATGGCACCGAATGACACCTCAACCGCTGCGTTCCATTCCCCGCTGTGGCCCCCGCACGGCGCAGCCGCTCCAATCTGTGAGCAGAGGTGCCCGGAGTTTCCCCGCTCTGCGTTTCCCGGAGCTACCGAGAGTCCCCCAGAGTCCACCCGCCCACGGATCCCCGCAGCTACCCCGCTCCGAGTTTTCGCGCCATATCCGCGATTGTATCGCGGCACCGGGCGATCATGGGCGCGCCATGCAGTCGATGCGTAACATACCGTTCCAGTTTCACGGATGCTATACCGCGCTAACTGTGCCTATTCTTGTCGTCCTGACGCCAAAAATAGGCCGTCCTGGTGACCGTGGCAGCGTGGGGGGCTGGTGCGGGAACCGGTCTATAGCGGTCAGCTCTGGGCGGGCTCAATCGGCGCGAACCGGGACATAGCGGGACGGTTTTGGAAGGGCTCAATCAACGAATAGCGCGCCATAACGAGTCGGTTTTGGCTCGCTCCAATCGGCGCATACCGGCGCAGTTTTGAGACGTGCATCGCCGGGTCAATCAACGAATAACGACGAGGTTTTAAGCCGCCCAATCGCAGAATAACGCGGAGTTTTTCAGAGCGTCGTCAGGCCGTTGTCTCCGGCTCGGTCGCCGCCGCGCGTCGCTTCTGGAAGTTCGTTAACCGCTCACGCTAAATGATGCCTCTACCGCTTCGCTGTGCCCCCGGTACGCGCATTGCACCGTCGCCGTGCCGCCGCTTCCTGTCGTCTCCTCGTGCCATGGCCAGCTGACCACCCCATTCCCGCCGGCCGTCCTGGTTGATCCGTCGAACGACCGTGGTTGCCGTCCCGTGCTGTACACCACAGCGGCAGTACATTGGGCGCCTGGTAAAGTCCGCGCGTAGAGCGTCGGGTAGGCGTTGTACGGCATGGAGGCGGGAGAGACGTACGCCGAGAGCGTGAAGTTGCCTGCCTTGGGCGCCGGAGGTGGCGGCGGGCTGATAGGTCGCTGGTGAGATGGTGGCGAGGGACTGGCATTGGCGCCGAATTGGACATCCAGCACGGGGTGCAGCTCAATTGAGTTTGGCGCGACACCGCTCTGACCGTGCGGAAAATCGAAGAACCCGACTCCGGTAATCCGCACGTGCGCGTGGGTGTACTTGAAGCGGTTCTCCACGCTGTAGTGCTGACTGAACTGGTAGCGTGCTGTTCTGATGCCCGACAGGAACGGACTGTTTGCGCCGGTGCAGTAGGCGGCTCTCCCGCAGGTTGTGGGAAGCCAGGTCAGGCATTCCTGACCGACTATGAGGTCGGGCAAGATCGCCGACAGCGGCCAGCACGATCAGCAGCACGACGCAGCGTGCTGGTTGTCGGTCTCCC
>JAABUL010000153.1_pt1 | contig 139520 bp, 127 predicted proteins | sample 5559151 | NCBI WGS metagenome assembly JAABUL01 (sample SAMN10711876, study PRJNA513368) | rock metagenome | isolation source: Antarctica rocks | place: Antarctica: Victoria Land, Pudding Butte sud | reverse complement strand
CGCCAACCTCAAGACCTGGCGGGCGCTGCACACCGACTACCGACGACCACTGGAAACATTCGAAACCACCATCACCGCGGTCCTCGGACTCGAATTCTTCAGAAGGGTCGGTGAATAACCCTCAATGCCTCCGCTAGGCGCGGGCGCGTTGGCTACCTGACCGACGACCGGCTGGTTGGGATCGCCGACTCCTACGTCAATGAATTCATCGCCGCGGCGTCGCGCGAGGACCCGGTCGATCAGGAAAGCGTCGTCAATCAGAGAGATGGAGCCATCCGGGAACTATCCGAGGAAGTCCCGTTCATCAAGCACGCCAGCTTTGGACACGAGCAGGAGTACCGCCTGGTGTCCAACGGCATGGACGTCCGGGCGTACGTCAACTGCCCCGACGGCAAGGACGTCCTGAAAGATCACCTGACCTTTGAGCTGGCCAGTGTCCATGAAGTGATGGTCGGGCCCCGGTGTCGCGGTGGCGGCGACCAGTTCCGGCAGCTGTTCGACGATCTCGGCAGCGGGGTTGCGGTAACGGGTTCCCAGTGGGGTCCGGGTCGCTTTTGAGCGATATGAGCCGATACCTGGTCGCAGTCGGGTGTCCGGGTCGGTCGGGATGGGTTGTGGCGGGTCCTGGCGCGCTTCGGCGACCACAACCCCGCCCGACGGGTCGGTCGGGAGGGCGAACGGTCACCAGCAGACATAGCCGCCGTCGACGAGCAGGTCCACCCCGGTGACCGCGCGGGCAGCGTCGCTGGCCAGAAACGTCGCCGGCCCGGTCAGATCCTCCAAGGTGATCATCCGGCCCAGCGGTGTCGCGTCCACCCACCGGGCGCGACGATCAGCTAGTTCCGGGCCGTCGGTCATCGCGGTCAGCGTGTACCCGGGGCTGATGCAGTTGACCCGCACCCCGCGCCGCGCCCACTCCACGGCCAGCGACTTGGTCAGGTGGACCACCCCGGCCTTAGCTGCGTTGTAGTGCACCTGATTCTGGCCTCGGTTGGCGATGGTCGCCGACATCGACGCGGTGTTGACGATGGCCCCGCCGCCAGCCGGCAACATCACCCGCGCCTGCGCCTGCGCGCACAGAAAGACCGAGGTCAGGTTGACGTCGATCATCGCCCGCCACTGTTCCGGCGCCATCTGCTCGGCCGGCGCCTGCCCGGCGATACCGGCGTTGTTCAGTGCGATGTGCAGGCCGCCGAGTTCACCGACGGTCTGTGCAACCGCGTCGGCCACCGCGCCGGCGTCGGTGACATCGCACCCGAGCGCGATCGCCCGGCGACCCATCGCCCGGACGGCGTCGGCAGTCCCGGCGGCCGTCGTCGGATCCAGGTCCAGGCACGCGACATCGGCCCCGGCGCGTGCCCAAGCCGTTGCGATGGCGGCGCCGATGCCGCGGCCGGCGCCGGTCACCAGCGCCACCTTCCCGGCGAGGGAGAACATGTCGGGGAAGGGCTCGCTGCTGGATGTCACCGCAGGATCTTCCCCGATGACGCCGCGAATGTCGCTCGAACCCGCCCGAACTCCGGTTCAGTTTCAGTAGCGGGGCTGGCCGTCGTCGACCAGATCCAGCCAGGCGGTGATCCCGCCGGTGAGGTGGACGGCGTCGGTGCGCCCACCGGCACGCAGCACGGCCAGGACCTGCGCGGACCGGCGTCCGGTCTTGCAGTGCAACACCACCGGCACGTCGGGCTCCAGCTCGGTGTCGACCAGTCCGGCCAGCAGTGCCTCGCGGGGGACCCGGATCGAGCCGGGGATCGCGTTGATCGCCCGCTCCCCCGGTTCCCGGACGTCGACGAGCACGAACTGGTCGCTGCCCGCCGCCCGCGCGGCCAGCCGGTCCCGCAGCTGCGCGGCGGTGATCGAGGGCAGCCCGTCACCATCGCCGGACAGCGGCGGCGATGGGACGACCGCGGACGGCGGCGATGGCACCGCCGTGGCAACGAAGCGCGCCGGCACCCGGGCCGGGTCCGGCGCGACCTCCAGCGTCCGGAAGCTGCCGGCAAGCGCGTCATGGATCAGCACCCGCCCGAGCAACGGGCGCCCTATTCCGGTGATCAGTTTGACGACCTCGGTGGCCATCAGCGACCCGATCGTTCCGCAGACCGCCCCGACGACGCCGGCCTCCGCGCACGAGGGCACCGAACCCGGCGGGGGTGGCACCGGGTGCAGGTCCCGATACACCGGCCCGTGACCGGCCCAGAACACCGACACCTGTCCGGAGAAGCGCAGCACCGACCCCCAGACGCAGGCCACGCCGGCCACCTCGCAGGCATCCCCGATGAGGTAGCGCGAGTCGAAGGTGTCCGTCCCGTCCACGACGACGTCCCACCCACCGATCAGCTGGACTGCGTTGGCCGCCGTGACCGCCGTGGCGACCGGCTCTACGCGGATGTGCGGGTTGATCGCCCGTACCCGCTCGGCAGCGGAATCGACCTTTCGCCCGCCGATGTCACCGGTGCCGTGGACGACCTGGCGCGCGAGGTTGGACGGGTCGACGACGTCGGGATCCACGATGCCGATCGTCCCGATCCCGGCTGAGGCCAGGTAGAGCAGCACCGGGGAGCCGAGCCCACCGGCTCCGACGACGAGCACGCGGGCGGCGGCCAGGCGTCGCTGGCCGGTCAGCCCGATCTCCGGCAGCAACAGTTGCCGGGAGTAGCGAGTCAGCTCCGGACCGCTCAACTCAGGTTGGTCGGTCACTGTCACGTCCTCGATCCTCGCCCGGTCCGCTGGTTACCGTCAGCCATGGCAACGACCCGGGTCCAGGTCGACGTCGAAGGCCGGGTGCTGACGCTGTCCAATCTGGACAAGGTGCTCTATCCGGACGAGGGGTTCACCAAGGCGGGGGTCATCGAGCACTTCCGCCGGCTGGCACCGATACTGCTGCCGCACCTCGCGGCGCGACCGTGCACCCGTAAGCGGTGGGCCGACGGGGTGACCGGTCCCAGCTTCTTCGAGAAGAACGCGCCCCGCGGCACCCCGGCCTGGGTGCGCACCGCGACCTTGGACTCCCCTGGCAGCACCCGCGGCCACGACAGCGTCCGCTACGTCGTCATCGATGACCTGGCGACACTGCTGTGGTCGGCCAATCTGGCGGCGCTGGAACTGCACGTCCCACAGTGGCGGCTCGACCAGAGCGGGAGCCCGCTGCCGCCGGACCGGCTGGTCATCGACCTGGACCCCGGCCCACCCGCCGACGTGGTCACCTGTGCCCGGGTCGCAATGGTGGTGCGCGAGCTGCTGACCCGCTCGCTCGGCCCGGGCGTGACGGTCGTGCCGTGTACCTCCGGCAGCAAGGGGATGCAGCTCTACGTCCCGGTGCGTAACACCCCGATCGACCGGATCCGGGCCTTCGCCGGCGAGCTGGCCCGGGCCGTCGGTGACGAGCTGCCCGAGCTGATGGTGCCGGTGATGGCCCGACGCGAACGCCCTGGCCGGGTCTACTTCGACCACGGGCAGAACCATCCCGGAAAGACGACGGTCACCCCTTACAGCCTGCGTGGCCGCGAGCCGTTGCGGGTGGCGACCCCACTGGACTGGGACGAGGTGGCGCACGCCGACGCGGTGGCACAGCTGTCCTTCACCCCGGCGCAGGTCGCCCAGCGGGTCGACGACCACGGCGACCTAGCCGCGGCCCTGACCGACCCGACCGCCGCCGTCGAGCTTCCGGACCGGCTCTGAGGCTCTGAGCCTCGACGCCCGCCAGATCGCGCCGGACGGTCAGCTTTGGGCCGGATCGCGCCGTCCGGATCGCGCTGGTACGTCGTGCCGCCCGATTCGCGCTGGGATACGTCGTGCACCGCTGCGGGCCGTCTGGAGGTGCCGAACGCATCCCGGGGCCCCCGCGCCCCCGCCCGCGCCCCGCCCTCGCCCGCGCCTCCGACATCCCGGCCCGAAGGCTGACCGGGACGCCTGAACCCCGCCACGCTGGACGCCCGGACTAGGTTCGGCAGCGGCCCGATCGGGTCACCCCGTCATGATGAGCAGGAGGTCCCCGGTGGAGGTCAAGGTCGGCATCACGCAGACCGGGCGCGAGCTGGTGGTGGAGACCAACGCCTCCCAGCAGGACGTCCAGGACAAGCTGACCGAGTCGCTCGCCGACGGGTCGGTGTTTGAGCTCGTCGACGAGAAGGGCCGCAAGGTCCTGGTTCCAGTCGCGCAGCTGGCCTATGTCGAGATCGGCGAGTCCGGGGAGCGGCGCGTCGGCTTCGCGCTGTAGGCACCGCCCTGACCCGGCCTGCGCCCCACGCGCAGGACCGCGGACGCACCGCTGAATGGACTTGACCGCGAACGTCGACGGTTGGCGACTACCCTGGGTCGACAAGACCACCGCGTCACCTTGCCGGGATGCGGTCCGGCGCTCCCCGCGGAGCGGCTGCCAAGCGCCCCGCGCGAGGGAACCCGACGGATCCCCCGGCTCCCGCTGCCACCCGGCATCGGGCGGCTGGCGGGGGCGGCGTCCGTCACGGACCGGTGACCCGGCCCGGTCCGGCCGCACCGACCGCCACACAGTCGTGCCGCGGGGTCAGTCCCGGCCGGCTGGTCGGGACCCACCGAGGGGTACCCCACTGAGCTACACCGACATTTCCGATAACCAAACCGTGCACCAGACCTCCAACGCCGACGATGCTGGCGTCGGAGACTCCGAGGAACTGGTCGAAACCCCCGACGGGCTTGAAGCGGTGGCCGAGGTCGACCCGCTGGACGACGCGGTGAGCGTCGGCTCCGGGGTGGTCGCCGTGGACGAGACCACCGGCGCGACAACGATTCCGCCCGCTGCGCCCAGCTTCGCCGAGCTGGGGGTCGGCGCGCCCATCGTTGCGGCGCTGGCCGAGCGCGGCATCCACACCGCGTTCCCCATCCAGGCCATGGCGATCCCGCTGGCGCTACAGGGCACCGACCTGATCGGGCAGGCGCGCACCGGAACCGGCAAGACGCTCGGTTTCGCGGTGCCGATCCTGCAGCGCATCACCACCCCTGCCGACGAGGGCTGGGATCAGTTCGCGGATGCCGGACATCCGCAGGCCCTGGTCGTGGCACCGACCCGGGAGCTGGCCACCCAGGTCGGGGCGGAGACCCGCGCGGTCGGAATTGGCCGAGGTGCCCGGGTGATGACCATCTACGGTGGCCGCGCCTATGAGCCGCAGATCCAGGAGTTGCGCCGCGGTGTCGAGGTCGTCGTGGGTACTCCCGGACGGCTTTTGGACCTGGCCGGACAGGGCCTGCTGGACCTTTCCCGGGTTCGCATCCTGGTGCTGGACGAGGCCGACGAGATGCTCGACCTGGGGTTCCTGCCCGATGTCGAACGCCTGATCGCGCTGACGCCTGCCGGCCGGCAGACGATGCTGTTCTCGGCGACCATGCCCGGCGCCGTGGTGTCACTGGCCAGACGGCACCTGACCGGTCCAGTCAACCTGCGCGCGGAGTCCGCCGAGGACAGCCAGATGGTGCCCGAGACGACCCAGCTCGTCTACCAGACCCACGGCATGGACAAGATCGAGGTGCTGGCGCGGCTGCTGCAGGCGCGCGATCGTGGACTGGTCATGGTCTTCGCCCGAACCAAGCGGACCACTCAACGGGTCGCCGACGAGCTGGCCGAACGTGGTTTCGCCGCCGCCGCAATCCACGGTGACCTCGGTCAGGGCGCCCGCGAGCAGGCGCTGCGCGCGTTCCGTTCCGGCAAGGTCGACGTGCTGGTGGCCACCGACGTGGCAGCACGCGGTATCGATGTGGACGGGGTCAGCCACGTCGTGAACTACGCGTGCCCAGAGGATGAGCGCACCTACCTGCACCGGATCGGCCGGACCGGACGGGCCGGGGCCAGCGGGATCGCGGTGACCTTCGTGGACTGGGAGGACCTGACCCGGTGGCGGGTCATCAACAACGCCCTGGGTCTGGCCTTTGCGACGCTGCCGGAGACCTACTCGACCAGCCCCTGGCTGTTCGCGGACCTGGACATCCCCGAGGGAACCCGCGGCCGCCTGCCACGCAGCGCCCGCACCCGGGAGGGCCTGGCCGCCGAGACCCTGGAAGACCTCGGCGGACGCGACCCCGCAGAGCGGGCCGGCTCCCGCGACGGCCGCCATGAACGCAGCGGCGACAAGCGTCGCACGGCTCGCTCTGGACCGACCCGTGCCGGCGACGACGCGCGCCCCGGTGCCCACAACCCCGACTCAACCGGCGAGCAGACGGGAGGGCGGCGGCGGCGTCGTGGTCACGGCGCGACCAGCGGGCACGCAGCCACAGCGCCGACGGAATCCGGGCAGCACAGCGGGTCCAACGGCGAGCGGGACGCGGGAACTACTGCAAGCCAACCGCGCCGGCGCCGACGCCGGACGCGCGGCGGTCAGGCGTCACCGGAACGGGACGCGACCGGCTGATCCCGGGTCACCGACGCGTTCCCCGGGCTCGTTGGTCAACCGGTGACGACCCCGGTCGTCGGTCAACCGGTGACGCTGGTGACGTCGCGGAACCAGCCCCCTACGTGTCCGGCGATGACGGCGGGTCGTCATCGATCCCCGCCCAGGGCGGCAACGCGACCGAGACCTGCCGTCCCTCCGGACAGTGGGCGCGTAGATCGCACCAGGAACACCCGGAGCCCGGATCCGGCGGGAAGGCAGCGTCGATGGCCGCGGGGCCGCGCTGCTGGAGATCCGGCCAGGCGGCGTGGGCGGCCGCGAGTTCGGCGCCGACGTCCTCGGCCCGACGCAGGTGCCGCTCCACGCTCTCGACCGAGTGCCGCCACCGGACCACCCGCCGGGAAGGCACATGGTGCAACTGCACCTCGGCGACCGGGCGCCGCAGCGTGCGAGCGGTGGCGACCGCATATACCGCAAGTGCCAGCGACCCGCGCGCATCGGCGAGGTCCGGTACCCGGCGGCCGGTCTTGTAGTCCACGACGATCAGCGCGCCCTCGGATCCGGTGCCGACCCGGTCGTCGATCCGATCGACCCTTCCCGACAAAGCCAGCCCGGCCGTACGAAACGCCACCGTGCGCTCCACGCCAGGTGGCACCGCGTCCGGGTCCAGTCCGACCGCGTACCGCTCGACCATGTTCGCGGCGGCCTCGCGCCACTGGTCGGAGTGCGCCGGGTCACGAAAGCCTGCCGGACTCCACACCCGCCGCACCAGCGCTCCCGCGCCAGCAGGAGTGCGGTCACGCCGGGGCTCCGACCACCACCGGGCCAGCGCGGTGTGTACCGCTGAGCCGAGAGAGCTGTGGGCCCATGGCTGGCCCCTGGGTGGGGCCGGGCGGTCCAGGTAGGTCATCCGGTACCGACGCCGACAACGCAGCCAGGCGACCAGGCGGGTCGGCGTGGCACTGAACAGCCGCCTCGGCATGCCGGGCAGGGTCGGGGCATTGGAGGCGGTCATCGGTCCAGCCTGCCGGCGGCCACCGACAGGACGGCTACCCCACGCCCGCCACCGGCCGCACTCAGCCGGCCGCGGTGATGCTCCACTCAGCTGGCCCCGGTGATGAAGGCACGCACCGCGTCAGCGACCAACTGGACGGCGATGGCCGAGAGCAGCAGCCCGGAGATCCGGGTGATCAACAGCACCCCGTTGGCCCCGAGTAGCCGCGAAATCACCCGCGAGAACCGCAACACCAGATAGAGGACCACGTGCACGGCGATCACCCCGACCGTGACGGCCAGGACCTGCGAGGCCGCATCGGCCCGGCGGACGAACAGCATCGTCGCCACGATCGCGCCCGGACCGGCCAGCAACGGGGTCCCCAACGGGACGAAGGCGATATTGACGTTGGAAGTGGCCTGAATCGATTCGTCCTTGCCGGTCAACAGCTGCAGCGCCACCAACAAGAGTAAAAGCCCGCCAGCGGCCCGCAACGACGCCAGGCTGACCCCGAGGGAGTCGAGCAGACGCTGACCGAACACCGCGAACACGGCGATCACGGCGAACGAGACAACCACTGCCTGCCAGGCGGCTGTCCGTGTCCGCGTCCGGCTCAGGTTGCGGGTCAGGCCCAGAAAAATTGGAACCGATCCGGGCGGGTCGATGATGACGAAGAGAGTGACGAACGTCTCGGCGAGCAGGCTGGTGTCGATCCCCGGATCCTCTCCCATCCCGTGTCCGGCCCGCGCTGGGACGGCGCCGGGTGGATCGGCCCCGCTAATCTCGGGTCGTGAACGGCAGTCAGCAGCGGGTCTTCGTCGCACGTCTGGTGGACACGCCTGTCTTCGATCCGAACGGGGACCCTGTCGGCAAGGTTCGTGATCTGCTGGTTATCCTGCGCGGTCCCACCCGCCCGCCGCGGGTCATCGGGCTGGTCGTCGAGCTGCTGCGGCATCGCCGGGTCTTTCTTCCGATCACCCGGGTGCTGTCCATCGACGCCGGCCGTGTCGTGTCCACCGGGCAGCTCAACCTCGCCCGCTTCGAACGCCGAACCGGGGAGCTGCTGGTCATCGGGGAGCTGTTGGACCGCGAGGTGACCCTGCGTGCCGACGGCGCGGCGCTGGTCATCTACGACATCGGGGTCGAGCCGACCCGTTCCCGCGACTGGGTGGTCACCAAGGTTGCCGTCCGAGGTGCCCGGGCCGGGCTGCGTCGCCGCGCCCAGACACAGACCCTGGACTGGGACGCCGTCACCGGGCTCATGCTCGACGCGGCAGGTCAGGGCACCGAGGCGCTGTTGGGGACCCTGGACGGGCTCAAGCCGGCGGACCTGGCGCGGGCGTTGAACGAGCTGACACCAAAACGCCGCGCCGAGGTCGCGGTGGCACTGCCCAACGACCGCTTGGCCGATGTGCTGGAGGAACTGCCGGAGACCGACCAGGCCGAGATCCTCGGCCAGCTCGACCACGACCGCGCCGCCGACGTGCTGGAGGCGATGAACCCCGACGACGCCGCCGACCTGCTCGCTGAGCTGCACCCGGAGGTTGCCGAACGGCTGCTGCAACTGATGGAGCCGGAGGAGGCCGACGACGTCCGGCGGCTGCTGGTCTACCCCAACGGGACGGCCGGGGCCCTGATGACCACCGAGCCGATCGTGCTGACACCCGACGCGACGGTCGCCGACGCGCTGGCCCGCGCCCGGCATAGCGAGCTCTCCCCCGCCCTGGCGGCCACCGCCTACGTCTGCCGACCGCCCACTGACACCCCGACCGGCCGGTTCCTGGGGTACGCACACCTGCAGCGACTGCTGCGCGAACCCCCGTCGACGCTGGTCTCCGCCATCCTCGACTCGGAGTTGGAGACCGTGCTCCCGGAAGCTCCGCTGGACGAGGTGACCCGACTGTTGGCCACCTACGACCTGGTGGCGGCCGCGGTCGTGGACGCCGACGGCCGACTGGTCGGGGCGGTCACGGTGGACGACGTGCTGGACGCGCTGCTGCCCGACGACTGGCGCTCCACTGACGCGCAGGAAATCGAGTCCACGTCAGCGACGGCCGGCGAACCCGCGATCGCTGGTGCCACCGCGGCGGCCCAGGCCCGCTCCGGCCGGGCGGCCCGCGGGTTGACCGCCGCCGGGTCGCGACGGACGCCCAATGTCCACTAGCGACCGCGCCGCGGAGCCGACCGGGCGGCTGGCGTGGCTGCGTCGCCGACTGCGCCTGCCCACCCCGACCGGCTCGCGGTCGCGGCTGGACCAGCCGGTGGACCTGCGCCGACCACTGCTGCGGGCAAACTACGACCCGGACAGCTTTGGCCGCGCGTCGGAGCGGATAGCCCGCTTCCTGGGCACCGGCCGGTTCCTCGTCTATATGACGGTCTTCGTCGCCGTCTGGCTCGCCTGGAACTGGCTGGTCCCGTCGTCCTACCAGTTCGACCCGCGCCGGCTCAATTTCACCCTGCTGACGCTGATCCTCTCGTTGCAGGCCTCCTATGCGGCGCCGCTGATCCTGCTGGCCCAGAATCGGCAGGACGACCGGGACCGGGTCAACCTCGACGCCGACCGGCGCAACGAGGCACAGCTGCGGGCCGACCTGGACTTTGTCGCCCGCGAGGTCGCCTCGCTGCGGGTCGCCGTCGGTGATGTCGCCACCCGCGACTACGTTCGGTCTGAGGCCCGCTCGCTGATCGAGAACCTCACCGAACTGCTGGAACGTGGCGATGGCAGCGGCGGCGGCGGGACTGAATCGGCCCACCGGCCACGCGGCGGCAAAGCTGGCGTGGGTAAGAGCGGCGTCAAGAGCAAGGACAAGGCGCGGGCGCGCAAGGTCGCCGACCCGGTACCGGACGAGGACGAGGCGGGTGTGACGGCGACGTGACAGTAACGACGACCCAGGCTCCAGGGCGCGAGCAGGTGCTGGCCGCGCTGGCGACCGTGCAGGATCCGGAGATCCACCGACCGCTGACCGAGCTGGACATGGTCGGCGAGCTGGAACTGAAGCCCACCGCTGGCGGCGTGCTCGTCGGCGTGGAGATCCTGCTGACGACCTCCGGCTGCCCGCTGCGCGACACCCTGCTGCGCGAGGTCAGTGCAGCCGTGCTGCGCCTGCCCGGAGTGGTCGATGTCCGGGTCCGCTTCGGGGCGATGGACGCCGCTCAGCGGGCCGTCCTCCAGGACAAGCTCCGCGGGGGCCGTCCGGTCAAGGAGATTCCGTTCAGCCGGGCGGACTCACTGACCCGGGTGTTCGCGATCGCCTCCGGAAAGGGCGGAGTGGGTAAGAGTTCCGTCACGGCCGGCCTGGCGGTACAGCTGGCCGGTCGCGGGCTGCGCGTGGGTGTATTGGACGCCGACATCTACGGGCACTCGATCCCGCGTCTGATGGGCCTGTCCGGGCAGCACCCGACCGTCATCGAGAAGATGATCCTGCCCCTGGAGGCCCACGGCGTCCGGGTGGTATCCACCGCGATGTTCAAACCCGACACCGACGACGTGGTGGCGTGGCGGGGGCCGATGTTGGACCGGGCCCTGACCCAGTTCCTCACCGACGTGCACTGGGGCGATCTGGACGTGCTGCTGTTGGATCTGCCGCCGGGCACCGGTGATGTGGCGATCTCGGTGGCCCAGCGACTGCCGAACGCGCAGATCGTCGTGGTCACGACCCCACAGCAGGCGGCGGCCGAGGTGGCCGAGCGGGCCGGGACGCTGGCATTGCAGACGCGGCAGCGGGTGGCCGGGGTGGTGGAGAACATGAGCTGGCTGGCGTGCCCGCACTGCGGAGAGCGCAGCGACATCTTCGGATCCGGCGGGGGTGCCCGGGTCGCCTCGGCCCTGAGCGGGCGGCTGGGATACGACGTGCCACTGCTGGCGGAGATCCCGCTGCAGCCTGGTGTCCGGGTCGCTGGTGATTCCGGTGACGCGGCGACAGCATTCGCCGATGAGTCGGTGGCGACACCGCTGCTGGCGGTCGCGGACGCGCTGGTCAAGCCGGGACGAGGGCTGGCGGGCCGGTCATTGGGCCTGACGCCGGTCGCACGCTGACAGCGCCTGCTCCCTGCCGGGCTGACACGACCCGGGATTCTGGCGGGGACGACTCAGGTGGCATCCAGGTCGATGTATGGGCGGGGGTTGACCGGTTCCGGAGGGTGGTCAGCGGTGTCGCTGCCCAGCTCAGCTGCTGTGGAACCGCTGGCGCCGGTGGTATCGGCTGCCTCGGTCAGCGCCAGGGTGTTGACGCGGCCGGGCGCGCTCGTTTCCGTGCCCGCGACCACCGGCTCGCCCGCTACCACCGCCGACGCGTCGGAGGTGGTGGCAGCTGGCTTCGAACTTGTCAGCCCGAGCACCGAGGCTGCGGTCGAACCCCGCGGAACGGGCAGCACATCCTCCGCGTCCAGGTCGTCCAAGCCGTCGATGAGGTGCTTCTTGACGAAGTTCTTGGGATTGAGGTCTGCCAGGTCGAAGTTCTCGAACTCCGGTCCCAGGGTGTCGGTCAGATCGGCTCGGGCCTTGGTCGTCCAGCGCCGGACATCGCGCAGCAAGCGGGCAGCCTGCTTGGCTACCCCGGGCAGTCGATCCGGACCGAAAATGAACAGCGCGACCAGGGCGATGATGACGAACTCCGAGCCGCCGATCCCGAACACCCCGACCTCCTCTGCCTGACCGCTGTCTCGACGCTACCCCGTTGCAGCGCTCAACCGGTGTGGCGGTCCCCTGGAGTGAGCGAAACCTGACCGAACAGCGGCAGCACCGCGCGCGACATCGGGGGCAGCACACCCGCCGGCGGTACCGGCGATCCGCGATCGGGAACCGCGGGCCCGCCGGCGGCACCAGGGCGCTCGGCCGGCATGCGGGGGGCGTATCCGCGGGCGTCGCGTACCAGCGGGAAGGCTCCCCGGTCGGCGGGAACGCCGGTCATCCTCATACCCAGAGCCCATACCCCGTCGGCCGGATCGGTGGTCAGGGCGGGTCTGGGCGCACCGGCTGGGTCGACGCCGAGGGGCGCCGCGCTGACCCGTTGCGCGCTCATCCGTTCCGGGCTCGACCCGGTTCCTGACGCCTGACTGGTGAGACCACCCGTGGGAACGATGGCCGCGGCGGTGACTCCCAAACCCAGCCCAACAGCCGCGAAGACCCCCGCGGTGACCCGACCGCCGCGCAGGACCGGTCGGCTCTCCGGAGCCGCTGCTACGTGCGCTGCAAGTCCGCCCGCCGCCGGGCACCTGTCCGTGGCCGGGTGGCCGTCCGGATACCCCAGTGCCAGCAGCGATCCGTGCAGTGCTCCGGGTGTGCGCATCGCCCCGACGGTCAGTGCGCGGAGCCGGTCCTTCATGACCCGCTCGTCCTCGACCCGCTGGCGGCAGACCGCACACCGCGACAGGTGCGTCAGCACCCGTGGCATCTCGGTCCCAGCCAGCTCCGAGTCGACGGTCGCCGAAACCGCCGCGCCGGACAGGTGCGGGGGCAACGCATGCGGGGTCCGCACCAGCAGCGGGCTCACAGACCCGGCTGCGCCCGCGGAGTCGACAGCCGGCCGGTTGCCACCGCGATGCCGCCAACCTCGACCCCGCCAATTCCGGCCCCCCCGGCCACGACCCCGCCGGCCACCACCCCACCCGAACCGTCACCGTCCCGGCGCCGCCCGGGAGCGCGATGCGCCAGCGCGTCGCGCAACTGGGAGCGGCCCCGGTGGATCCGGCTGCGGACAGTGCCCAGCTTCACGTCCAACACGGCCGCGACCTCTTCATACGGCAGACCCTCGATGTCGCAGAGCACCACCGCCGCGCGGAACTCCGGCTTGAGGTCCATCAGAGCGGCTCGGACATCACCGTCGAGGTGGGTCATGTCGAAGCGCTCCACCGGGCCCGGACCGTGATCGGCCAGGCGCCTGTCGGCGTCCTCGGCGAGGGCGTCGAACCGGATGCGTTGGCGACGGCGGGCGCCGTCGAGGAACAGGTTGGTGGTGATGCGATGCAACCACGCCTCGAAATTCCCGGGCACGAAGCTGTCCAGGGAGCGGAACACCCGGACGAATACGTCCTGGGTGAGGTCTTCCGCATCGTACGGATTGCCGGTCAGCCGGTAGGCGAGGCGGTAGACCCGCGGGGAGTGGGTGGCGACAATCTCTGCCCAGGACGGCCGGTCGGCCCCGGGTGTCTCGGTGGCCGGCGGCGAGACGGTGCCGGACCGTTGGGCACCGCGCTCGGTGACCCGCTGCAGGACCCGGCGCGGGAGGGCGATCGTCATAACCACCATCGTCCGCGCCCGGGAGGTTGCTGGCCGCCTCGGGGACGCGATCCTTACCGCCTTCTCAGCCCTGGCCGCCACGGTCACACCCGTTCAACGGTGGCGGTGATCGGCGGGTTCCGCACCCGGCGTGACCGCGCGTCGATACGATCTCCGATGCCGCCGACCGCGGCCGGGCGCGGCGTGCGCACGCAACCGAGCACTGGGGACGCCGATGAGTACCGGACCGCGCGACAGGACCGGAGGGCGGGCCGAATCCGGCACGACCGGTGGGCCAGGCCAGCGCAGCGCGGCCGCCCGTCCCAGCCCGGTGGCCGCCGGAACCGATGACGGCCAGCCGAGCGGCGCGATCGGTGCATCCGCACGCCGCTACGCCGAGACCCTCGTCGCCGAACACGCGGCCGCGGCCGCGGCGCGGGAGCGTTCCGCGGCCGCGGGGCTGACCCCGGTCAGCCCCGGAACCGCGACCACCTTGACATTTCTGGCCGCAACCGTGGGCGCCCGCTCCGCCGTCGAGGTCGGCACCGGTGCCGGGGTGTCCGGGCTGGCGCTGCTCGCGGGAATGCCGACCGGGTCCGTGCTGACCAGCGTCGACATCGAAGGGGCCTATCAACGCCTGGCCCGCGCCACAATGACCGAGGCGGAGATCGCTCCCACCCGGGCCCGGCTGATCAACGGTCGCGCGCTGGATGTCCTGCCCAGGCTGACCGACGGCGCCTACGACGTGGTCTTCGCCGACGCGGACCCCTCCGAGAACCTGGACTATCTCACTGAGGCCCTGCGGTTACTTCGCCCGGGCGGGATCCTCGCGTTCAACAACGCGTTGGACGGCGACGGCCTCAGCGACCCGGCCCGGCGGGACGTCGCCGCCCAGTCCACGAGGGCGCTGCACACCGCGGTGCTCGACGACGACCGGCTCAGCACGGTGCTGCTCCCGGTCGGGTCGGGGCTGCTGGTGGCCACCGTGCTCACCGCGTAGGCGCCGGTCCGGGTCTGGTCCGGCGTCGCCTGGCTCGACCTGCCCCAGCGGATTCCTCGGGTCCGGTGCGGCAGAATGCGGTTCGTGCATCGGTCGGCGGTGGGACCCACCGCCCGCCGGCGGGCCATCCGGCCGGATTCGGGCAGTCGTTGCCATGGGTAACTGGCTGGTCGTGGTCATCAGCCTCGGCGCGGCGGCGGCGTTCGCGCTGTCGACCTCGCTGAAGTACCGCAGCGCCCGAACGACACCGGATGCCCAGGATCTGGCGCCGCGCAGCATCGGTCGGTTCATCCGGGCAACCCTGTCCCATCCGCTGTGGCTCGGCGGCATCGCAGCCGATGCCCTGGGGCTGGGCCTGCAGGTCATCGCCCTGCACATCGGGGCGTTGGCGGTCGTCCAGCCGCTGCTGATCTCGGCACTGCTGTTCGCCCTGCCACTGAATCGCCGGATCTCCGGGCGGCGGGCCAGTGGCCGGGAACTGGGGTGGGCCACGCTGGTCGCGCTGGCGCTGGCGGGCTTCCTGGCGCTGGCCGGGACGGCGAACACCACCGGAGCCAGCAACGAAACTCCCGACCATTCCGACGCGCTGACGGCAGCCGCTATCGGCATTGTCTTGGCTGCGGTGTGCGTGAGTCTGGCTCGACGCCAGCGTGGAGGACGGTCGGCGGCGCTGCTGGGAATCGCGGTGGGAACCGTCTATGCCTCGACGGCGGCTCTGATCAAAGGGGTGACCGACCTGGCGCTGCGGGGACCGCTGGTCCTGCTCAGCAGTTGGCAGCCCTACACCCTGGTCGTCGTGGGCGCCGCCGGGCTGGTGCTCAACCAGTTGGCCTTCCAGGCGGGTCCGCTCACCGCGAGCCTGCCCGCGATCGCCACTGTGGACCCGCTGTTCAGCGTCGCCATCGGCGTGTGGGTCTATGACGAGCAGATCCGACACACTCTCCCGGCCGGGGTGGGGCTGGCGTTGATCCTGCTCCTGCTGGGGGCTGCGGTGATCCGCCTCACCTCGCTGGAGAAGCCCGCCGAACCCGGCGCCGACCTCCCCCGCCCGGCGGCAATCGGGACTGCCGGGAGCTGACCGGGCCACCGGTGTGCAGCCGGGACGGGTCCGACCGTTCCACCCGGATCAGGGCAGGCCCGCCGGAGCCGGATCAGTCGGACAGGGCCGATCTGAGACCGCCCGCCCGGCGCTGGGCATGTTCCGCGCGCGCGTCCACCACCGCGACGATCAGGGCCACCGCGGCGACCCCAGCGGTCACGAACAGGCTGGTGGCGAAGGCGCCGTCGTAGTCGGCCCGGGTCCGCGGGCCCGGGCTGAGCATGGCGAAGAACACCGCCGACAGGGTCGCGGCGCCGATCGCGGCCCCGACCCGCTGCGAGGTCTGCAACATCCCGCCGGCCGTCGACCCACCGCGGGTGTCGATCCGCGCCAGCGACAGCGCCTGGTTCGGGGTGATCACCGCGCCCCCGCCGAGTCCGGCCAGCAGCAGCGGCCCAGCCAGTACCAGCGGCAGCACCCCCGCGCTCACCACACCCGTGGTCAGGACCACGACAGCAAGCGCCAGGGTGCCCGCCGTGAAGACGACCAGGGCGCCGACGATCAGTCGACGGCCGAGGCGGGCGACGAACCGGCCGGCGATCGGGGCCGCGATTCCGGCACCGATCGCGTACGCCGACGCGGTGAGCCCCGAGGTCAGCGGCGAGCGGCCGAGCCCGTCCTGCAGGTAGAGCGAGAGCACCAGCGGCAACCCCGTGTAGGCGGTGAAGTACAGCAGCGCCAGTAGCAGCCCGGCGGTGTAGGAGCGAATCGCGAACAGCCCGGTGTCGATCAGGGGTTGGCCCCGCCGGCGGGCCGGGCCGCGTTCCCACCAGGCGAAACCGACCAGCAGGCCGATTGCCGGCAGCCAGATCAGCGCAAGTCGCGGGTTGTGGCTGCTATCGAACTGGACCGGCGGAAATAGCAGGGCGAACAGGCCCGCAGCCAGTAGCCCCACGCCGGGTAGGTCCAGTCGCGCCCGCGTCGGATCGGTGGCCGGTGTGGGCGCCCGGCGCGGCAGCCAGCGGGCGATGAGCAGGAACGAGACGATGCTGATCGGCACGTTGAGCAGGAATGTCGCGCGCCATCCCCAGTCCGGGCCGACCAGTCCGATCACCAGCCCGCCGACCACCGGGCCCAGTGCGGTGGCCAGCCCGACGGTGGCGCCGAGCAGCCCGAAGGCCCGGCCGCGCTCGTCCCCCCGGAAGAGCTGCTGCAGGACCCCGGAGACCTGCGGGTTGACCAGTCCCCCGGCGACTCCCTGCAGCAGCCGCCCGGCGACCAGGACCCCCGCGGTCGGTGCCAGGCCAACCAACAGCGAGCTGCCGGCGAACCCGGCGACCGCGATCAACAGCATGCGACGGCGGCCGCGGTCGTCGCCCAGGCGGCCGCCGATGATCGGGACCAGGCCGAAGGCGAGCACGTACCCGGAGACCACCCACTGCAGCTGGCTGGGAGCGGCGTGCAGGCTGCGCCCGATCGAGGGCAGCGCGACGTTGACGACGGTCGCATCGAGCAGGGTCAGAGCCAACGCGGTCAAGCACACGCCCAGTACCCGCCACCGTCGGGGATCGGCCTGCTCCACGTTCATCACCGGCCATCAAACCGGTCACCTGCGGGTTCATCGCCGTGCCACGCCTGCACCGGACGTGGGACCGACGAGGTGGTCAGCCGGCGAGCCCGGTCCGCACCTTCAGCGCGACGACGCGGGTAGCCGACTGGCGGACCCGGGCGGCGAATCCGGCATCCACGCGCGCCCGCCCGACCAGGGCGTTGCGCATCGTGACGATCTGGGTCGGGTCCAGGTTCAGCAGCAGGTCACCGCCGGCAACGACAAACCGGGTGGCCCGGTCGGCGATGGGCACGTCCTGCACGGCCGCTGCGTTACCGATGTCATCGGTCATAACAACGCCGTCGAACCCCAGGTCGCGCCGGATCATCCCGCCGATCACCGTCGGGGAGACGAACGCCTGTCCGCGCGGATCGATGCGGGCGTACACGGCGTTGGACACCATGATCGCGCCGGCCCCGGCGGCGATCCCGGCGCGCCATGGCAGCTCGGTCGCGGCCGAACGGGTGGTGCTCTCGTCCACCACCCGCCGGGACGTGTCGGTATTGAGGGTGACCCGCCCGAGGCCCGGGAAGTGCTTGAGCACCGGTTGCACGCCTGCCGACAGGGAGCCCTGCACCCACGGCCCGACGGCGGCGGCGACCTGCGGTCCGGTGAAGCCGAATTCCCGTTGGAACCGGCCGATCGGTGCGTTGGCGTTCCGGTTGTCGTAGGGCACCACGTCGGTGACGGGCGCCAGGTCGAGGGTGATCCCGGCACGACGCAGCTGTCGCGACCACAGCGCGGCCCGGTAGCGGATCGTCGCCGCCGACTCGCCGGACTGGGCCAGTGCGGTGGGCAGCTCGGATACGCCGGGGCCGTGCAGCGACTGCACGAAGCCGCCCTCCTGGTCCACCGCGACGAACTCCAACACCCCTGCGGTGGTGCGCGCGGTGGCGGCGGTCTGCAGCGCCGCGTTGTCCGCGGCGATGGGCCCGACCCCGGCCGAGGTGCGCCCGGCCAGGAAGATCGTACCGACGTTGTACCACTGCATGAGCCGCTGGGCCGTCCCCACGCTGCCGAACGGCACCCCGGCGGCGATCATCTGCCCGACCTGCTGGGGCAGGCTCATCCGGGCGACGACGGCCGCAGCCGCGGCGGTTCCAGCGCGTGCGCTGCCAGCAGGAGCGGTGCCGGCAGCAGCGGTGCCGGCACCCGCGGCGGTGGCCGCGCCCACTCCCGTGAGGAGCAGCGAAGAATTCAGCAGGGACCGGCGGGACAGGGCCATGACACGACGCTAACCCCGCGCACGTACGGCTCCCTGTGCTGACTCCGGGTGACCGGAATGGCGAGCCAGGCGCTCGCCGGAGCCGGCCCGTGTCCTCAGACCAGGATCTTCTGACCCTTGCCGACGGCGGTGATCCCGCCCGCGGACACCGTGTAGCCGCGGGCCCGATCCGCGTCGTGGTCGACCCCGATGGTCGCGTGCGGGGGGACGACGATGTTCTTGTCCAGGATGGTGTTGCTGACATGGGCGCCCTCGCCGATGTTGACGTTCTCCATCAGCACCGAACCGGTCACGTGGGCGCCGCGACGGACCACCACGCGCGGGGAGAGCACGCTGTGGTCGACGTAGCCACCGGCCACGATGCAGCCGGCCCCGACCATCGACTCGTGCGCGTGACCGCCCTCGACGAACTTGCCGCCGGGCAGCTGGACCTGTTCGGTGAGAATCGGCCAGGCGGCGTTGTAGAGGTTGAACACCGGGTCGATCGCCACCAGGTCCATATTCGCCTCGTGGTAGGCGTCCAGGGTGCCGACGTCCCGCCAGTAGCCGCGGTCACGGTCGGTGGAGCCGGGCACCTCGTTGCGTCGGAAGTCGTAGACGGCGGCCTCGCCGGCACCCACCAGGGCCGGGATGATGTTGCCGCCCATGTCGTGCAGCGAGCTCTCGTCGGCGGCGTCCATCCGTAGCGTGTCCAGCAGGGCCGCAGTGGTGAACACGTAGTTGCCCATCGAGGCGAAGGTCTGGTCCGGGGCGTCGGGCAGGCCGGGTGGGTTGGCCGGCTTCTCCAGGAATGCGTCGATACGCGCCCCGTCGGAGGTGTCGATGACCCCGAACTGGTCAGCCCCGACGCGGGGCACCCGGATGCCTGCCACCGTCACCCCCGCGCCGGATTCGATGTGCGCGGCCACCATCTGCGCGGAGTCCATCCGGTACACGTGGTCCGCACCGAAGACGACGACGTAGTCCGGCTGCTCGTCATAGATCAGGTTCAACGACTGGAAGATCGCGTCCGCGCTGCCCTGGTACCAGCGTGGGCCGAGGCGCTGCTGCGCGGGGACCGGCGTGACGTAGTTGCCCAACAGGTTGGAGAACCGCCAGGTCTTGGAGATGTGGCGGTCCAGGGAGTGGCTCTTGTACTGGGTGAGCACGCAGATCCGCAGGATTCCCGCATTGGCCAGGTTGCTCAGCACGAAGTCGATCAGCCGGCAATTTCCCCCGAACGGGACCGCTGGTTTGGCGCGATCCGCGGTCAGCGGCTGGAGTCGCTTGCCCTCCCCGCCGGCGAGCACGATCGCCAGGACCTTCTTCGCTCCTGCCATGCCGCAGAGACTAACGGCGGGTTCGGCAGCCACCGGAACGGGCAGGCATCCAGCGCAGCCACCGGAACGGGCCGGCCTCCAGCGCAGCCACCGGAACGGGCCGGCCTTCAGCAGCGTCGGGCGCGCGTACCGTCCCGGCCATGAAGGTGGCACTACTGACCCGGGAGTACCCCCCGGAGATCTACGGCGGCGCCGGCGTCCATGTGGACTTCCTGTCCCGCCACCTGCGCAGGCTGGTCCAGTTGGACGTGCTGTGCCTCGGCGCGCCCGGTCCGCGGCGACCGCCGGGCACCGCACCTGGTGGGGCCGCCAACGGCCCGGCGCAACCGGGGGCCGTCCAACGCGCGGACCCGGCACCGATGACGGTGACCGGTTTCGCCGAGACCGACCCGGCGCTGTCGGGCGCCAACCCTGCCCTGCGAGCGTTCTCCACTGACCTGGCGCTGGCCGATGCGGTGGTCCGCCACGGCTGCGACCTCGTGCACTCCCACACCTGGTACACCAACCTCGGGGGGCACCTGGCCGGACTGCTCGCCGACATCCCGCACGTGGTGACGGCACACTCCCTGGAACCGCTGCGGCCGTGGAAGGTCGAACAGCTCGGCGGCGGCTACCGGCTCTCGTCGTGGGCGGAGAAGACCGCGTACGAGGCGGCGGCGGCCGTGATCGCGGTCAGCGACGGGATGCGCCGCGACGTGCTGAGCGCCTACCCCCGCCTGGACCCGGACCGGGTGCATGTTGTCCGCAACGGCATCGACACCGCGCTCTACGCCCCCATGCCCCCGGGTACCGCCGCGGCGTCCCGGGCCGAGCGGGTCCGCGCGGGGCTGGGCATCGACCCGGAACGGCCCTACGTGCTGTTCGTCGGGCGGATCACCCGGCAGAAGGGCGTGCCGCACCTGCTGCGGGCGGCGCTCAAGTTCCCGGCGGAGGCTCAAGTGGTCGTGCTGGCCGGGGCACCGGACACCCCGGAACTGGCCGCGGAGACCGCCGCCGCGATCGAGGATCTACGCGCCACCCGCACCGGGGTGGTCGTCGAGGGCTCGATGCTGCCCCGGGAGGACCTCGTCGCCGTGATCGCCGGGTCAACGGTGTTCGTCTGCCCCTCGATCTATGAGCCGCTCGGCATCGTGAACCTGGAGGCGATGGCGTGTTCGGTGCCGGTGGTGGCCAGCGACGTCGGCGGCATACCGGAGGTCGTGCAGGAGGGGGTGACCGGACTGCTGGTCCACTACGACGCTGCCGATCCCGAAGGCTTCGAGGCGGGGCTGACGCAGGCAGTCAGTCAGGTCCTGGCCGATCCGCGACGCGGCGCCGCCATGGGCGCGGCCGGCCGGAACCGCGCCGAAACCCAGTTCGGGTGGGCGGCGGTCGCCGATCAGACGGTCGCGATCTACCGGGCCGTCAGCTGAGCGCAGCACCCAAGGCCGTCAACGCGATCCCGGTGTGCTGTACCGCCCGCGCGCGCTGCACCACCTCGCGGGTTGAGCGCGTCAACTGACCACGGCCTTGAGCGCGTCACCGAGCGCGCCGGCCTCCGCCGCGGACAGCTCCACGACCAGCCGCCCGCCACCTTCGAGTGGGACGCGCATGACAATGCCACGGCCCTCTTTGGTGACCTCCAGCGGACCGTCCCCGGTTCGCGGCTTCATGGCCGCCATGCGCTTCCCCTTTCGGTGCGTGAGCTGTGCTGGCGTGCGTGATGGTGCGCTGCCTGAGTCGTTCCCGGCGGCGCCGACCCATCATCCCCCGGCCGACGCGGGGTCGGAAATCCCCCGGGACAAACCACCCCCGGCTGCCGCGTCGCCGCCGGCCGGGACCCCGATCCGCCCTGCGGCCACGAGGTCGGCGAAGCGCTGCAACGACCGGCTGACCCCCGCCGCGAAGACCGGACGGGCCAGCGGCCACCCGGCCCGTCCGAGCCGGCCCAACGGCAGCTCCAGGTCTTCAGACCAGATGAAGCGGGAGCGGGCCGGGGACTCCGGGACCACTTCGAAGGTGCCGGTCCCGCGGACCACTCGGCCAAGGTGGCGGACGACGCACCGGCGGGGCGGATCCCACTCGGTGATCTCGAACTCATCCGCGACCGCGAGCCGGCCGAACCCGGTGACCGCGGTGACCCGGTCACCCACGGCCCGCCCGGTCCCACGTGTGGCCCGCACTCGGGTCGCGAGGATCCAGCGTCCCTGAGCCGGCCAGTCGACGACGGCGTCCCAGACCTGTCGGGCCGGGGCGTCGATCTCCACGGGAATGCGCAGCGTGCCGGCGCCACTCATCGCCGGCCCCCGTCGTCAGCGGCCGGCCCGGCGTGCACGGTCAACCCGGAATCCGCGGTCAGACCGGACCCGACGGGCGGCCCGGACTCGGCCGACAGCTCGCCATCAGATGACAGTCCGGTCTCAGATGACCGCCGGGCACCCAGGGGCGAAGTGGTCACGACGGACAGCGCCGTCGCCCCGGATCGAACGAGCTGCCGCGAGAGGGCCAGGGCCTGAGCCCTGTCCGGCGTCGAATCGACGCGTTCGGCGAGTTCGCTGGTCAGTCGGACCAACAGGGCGTCCACCTCGTCCATCCGGTAACCGCGGACCGCGACGCTGAACCGCAGCTGGGACAGGTCGGATGCGGTCAACGGGCGTCCGGTGGGTAGCTCAACGTCCGGGCGGTCCGGAACCGCGGGGGCCATTCCGGAGCCTCGCCCCACGGCAACCATTGCCACCGCGGCGACCACGGCGACGGCGAGCGCGATGAACACCCACTGCACCTGGCCGTCTCCCTGCGCTCGTCGTTCCAGCCCCGCGGACCGCCGTCGCGGTCGGTGGAGCCGTAGGTCTCGATGGTGTCACGAGCCGTCGGCGAACGGCGGACCGCCCACCTCCGACACCGTCCCGGCCAGCCCGTTCCGACCTTCCAGCACGGCGGCCACCGCCTCCTCCGCGGTCTCGACGACGGTCAGCAGCAGGGCATCACCCTCGCTGATCATCCCCGCAGCCAACACAGTGGTGCGGATCCACTCGACCAGCCCCTCCCAGTAGGCGCGCCCCACCAGCACCAGCGGGAACCGGGTGACCTTTCCGGTCTGGGCGAGCGTCATCGCCTCGAACAGCTCGTCGAGGGTCCCCAGACCGCCGGGCAGTACGACGAATCCGCGGGAGTACTTCACGAACATGGTCTTGCGGACGAAGAAGTACCGGAAGGTGTGGCCCAGCCCGACCCATTCGTTGAGCCGCTGTTCCCAGGGCAGCTGGATGCCCAGCCCGACCGAGATCCCGCCGGCCTCGGTGGCCCCCCGGTTGGCACCGGCCATCGCGCCCGGACCACCCCCGGTGATGACCGCGACGCCAGCGCGCGCCAACCCGGAACCGACGGCACGGGCGACCTCGTACTCGGCGCTGTCCGGGGCGGAACGGGCCGACCCGAACACACTGACCGCAGGCCCCAGTTCGGCCAGCACCTCGAAGCCGTCGATGAACTCGGACTGGATCCGCAGCACCCGCCACGGATCGGTGTGCACCCAGTCGGCGGCGCCGGTGGAGTCCAGCAGTCCCTGATCCGGGGTGCGGGCCGGTCCCGGGGTGCGGGCCGGCTCCGGGGTGCGGGCCGGTCCCGCGCTACCGGCCGGCTCAGTCATCGGTTTCCTCCGACGCGCTGCTGAGCCAGCCGCGCAGGATCTGCTCGCAGGCGACGATCTGCGCGGTCGGCACCGCCTCGTCGGGGGTGTGCGAGCGCTCCGGGTCCCCGGGTCCGAAATTGAGGGCGGGGATACCCAGGGCGGCGAAGCGGGCCACGTCGGTCCAGCCGTACTTGGCCCGCGGCGGGGAGCCGTGTCGGGCGACCGCGGCGGCGAACCGCGCCGCTGCGGGTAGCTGAAGACCAGGGCAGGCACCTGGTGAACTGTCGAGCAGTTCGACGGCGAAGCCGGCGAAGACGTCGCGGACGTGGTCCAGCGCCTGCCCCTGTGTCCGGTCCGGCGCGAAGCGGTGGTTGACGAGGACGGTCGCGGTGTCGGGGACCACGTTGCCGGCAACTCCCCCGCTGATTCCGACGGCCTGCAGGCCCTCCCGGTACTCCAACCCGTCGACCACCCGGCGCACGTCGTGCCCGCCCTGCAGGCGCGCCAGGATCTCGCCGGCCGCGTGGATGGCGTTGTGCCCGCGCCAGGCGCGCGCGGTGTGGGCCCGCGTGCCGGTCGCGGTGACGGCGACCCGCAGCGTCCCCTGGCAGCCGCCCTCGACGAGTCCGCCCGTCGGCTCGAGCAGGATCGCCAGGTCCGCGACCAGCACCTGCGGAGTCGTCCGCGCCAGGCGGGCCAACCCGTTGCGCTCGGCCTCGACCTCCTCGCAGTCATAGAAGGCAAAGGTCAGGTCCCGGACGGGTTCGGTCAGGTCCAGCGCCAGCCGCAGTGCTACCGCATCCCCGCCCTTCATGTCCACGCTGCCCAGTCCGGCCAGCTCCGGTCCGTGCGCGCTGTCGCGGATGGTGGCGCCGGCGTTGCCCGCTGGCGGGACGGTGTCCAGGTGGCCGGCCAACACCACTCGTTCGGCGCGACCGAGCTCGGTTCGCGCGAGCACGGTGTTGCCGACGCGGGTTACGGACAGGTGCCCGGCGCCGCGCAGCAGCGCCGTAACGGCGTCGGCCAGCCGCGACTCGTCCCCGCTGACACTGGGAATGTCGACCAGCGCGGCCGCCAGGGTCACGACGTCAGCATCGGGGTCGAGCGTCACAGCCGGCGAGCCAGCCCGATCCGGACGCGCCGGCGTTGTCGTCGGTGGCGTGGAAGGCACCTGCTCACCGTAGGGCTGCTGGTCACCACCGTGGGCAGTACCGCATGCCTAGGGTGCTCGGGTGATCACGGGGACTGACGGTGTGGTGGACGCTGATGGTGGAGCAGGCGCTGACGGTGCGGTGGAGGCGCCGGCGGGCGGCGGCGGGACGGTGCCCCGGGCCGCGCACGGGGTGGGGCTGGCAACCCGGGCGGCCGACGGCACCCTGCTGGACGTGTGGTACCCACGGCCCTACGTCGGGCCCGGCCGCCCGGAGCAGGACCGGGTCGATACTGCTGAGCTGACGCCGCTGGCGTTGCACGACGAGGCCCGCGGCGTCACCGGCGAGGTGGTCACCACCACCGCGCGGCTGGACCGGGCCCCGATCGACACCGCCGATGTCTATCTGCGATTGCACCTGCTCTCCCACCGCCTGGTGGCGCCGCACCAGGTCGACCTGTCAGGGGTGTTCGGCCTGCTCCGCACGGTGGTGTGGACCGATGCCGGCCCGTGCGCGGTCGCGGGGTTCGGGGCCACCCGGATGCGGCTGCTGGCCCGTAAGCGCGACGTGCGGGTGCTCTCCGTCGACAAGTTCCCCCGGATGGTCGACTACGTGGTCCCGACCGGGGTCCGGATCGCCGACGCCGACCGGGTGCGCCTCGGTGCCCACCTGGCCCCCGGAACGGTCGTCATGCATGAGGGCTTCGTCAACTTCAACGCCGGCACCCTGGGGTCGGTGATGGTCGAGGGGCGGATCTCGGCGGGGGTCGTCGTGGGCGAGGGCTCCGACATCGGCGGCGGGGCTTCGATCATGGGCACGTTGTCCGGCGGCGGCAGCGAGGTGGTGCGCATCGGGCGGCGGACCCTGATCGGCGCCAATGCCGGGCTGGGTATCGCCCTCGGTGACGACTGCGTGGTCGAGGCCGGCCTCTACCTGACAGCGGGCACAAAGGTCACCCTGCCGGACGGCACGGTGGTCAAGGCCCGGGAGCTGTCCGGCGCGGACGGGCTGACGTTCCGCCGCAACAGCATCACCGGCGCGGTCGAGGCCCTCGCGACCGGGCCGTCCGGCGCGGTCACCCTCAACGAGGTCCTGCACTCGGCGCAGTGAGACCCCAGCCCGCTGACGCTGCGGCGGCTCTCGACACCACGTGCATCCGACGGGCACCCGTCCAGGCAGGTCCGGTCAGCCCCGCTCGACGACCGGCACGTACGGGCGCTCGTCCTCGCCGATATACACCTGGCGCGGTCGGCCGATCCTGGTCGCCGGATCGGCCATCATCTCCCGCCAGTGGGCGATCCAGCCCGGCAGTCGACCGATGGCGAACAACACCGTGAACATCTGGTTGGGAAAGGCCATCGCGCGGTAGATCAGACCGGTGTAGAAGTCCACATTCGGGTACAGCTTGCGGGAGACGAAATAGTCGTCGGCCAGCGCAACCTGCTCCAGCTCCAGGGCGATGTCCAACAGCGGGTCGCTCTTGCCCAGGGCCGCCAACACCTCGGCCATCGAGTCCTTGACCAGCGCGGCCCGGGGATCGTAGTTCTTGTAGACCCGGTGCCCGAACCCCATCAGCCGGACCCCGTCCTCGCGGTTCTTGACCCGCGAGACGAAGGCGGAGACGTCCCCACCCTCGTCGCGGATGTCGGCCAGCATTTGCAGCACCGCCTCGTTGGCGCCTCCATGCAACGGCCCGGACAGGGCATTGACACCGCTGGAGATCGAGGTGAACAGGTTGGCGTGCGCCGAGCCGACCATCCGGACCGTGGAGGTCGAGCAGTTCTGCTCATGGTCGGCGTGCAGCACGAACAGCATGTCCAGCGCACGAACCAGGGCCGGCTCGGGGACGTAGTCCTCGGCGGGGAATCCGAACGACATCCGCAGAAAATTCTCCACCAGACCACGGGAGTTGTCCGGATACAGGAACGGCTGACTGGTGGTCCGCCGGTGGGCATAGGCCGCCAACGTCGGGACCTTTGCCAGCAATCGGACCGTCGCCAGGTCCACCTGGGCGGGATCCAGCGGATCCAGGCTGTCCTGGTAGAAAGTGGACAGCGCATTGACCGCCGCCGAGAGCACCGCCATCGGATGCGCATCGCGCGGGAACGCCTTGAAGAAATCCCGGAAATCCTCCTGCAAGAGGGTGTGCCGGCCGACCCGCGAGGTGAATGTCGCCAGCTCGTCCCCGGTGGGCAGGCTCCCGTGGATCAGCAGGTAGCAGACCTCCAGGTAGGACGACTGCCCGGCCAGCGCCTCGATGGGGTACCCGCGATAACGCAGGACACCGGCGTCACCGTCGATGTAGGTGATGGCCGATTCACACGAAGCGGTGTTGACATATCCCTGGTCCAGGGTCGTCATCCCGGTGGTGGAGAGCAGTTTCGGGATCCCGATGCCGGCTGCGCCGACGGTGGCAGGGGCGACGGGAAGCTCCAGCTCGCCATCGGGGTAACGCAGGGTCACAGACCGGTCGGTCATCCTCACTCCTCTCGACCGGACGGGGACGGCCCGCCACGGTCCTACCGACCTTACGGACCCTCGGGTGGCCGGTCTCCGGGTCCGGTTCCCGCTGTTCGGGCTGCCCGCCCGGTTGTGAGCCTGGCGACGGCGGCGGCGACCCGTTCGTCGGTGGCGGTGAGGGCGACCCGGACGTGACGCCCACCCGCGGGCCCGTAGAACGACCCGGGCGCCACCAGCACGCCGAGCTCGGCCAGGCGAGCGACCGTGCGCAGGGCCGGCTCATCCCCGCCGGCCCACAGGTAGAGCCCGCCGGTGGACTCCTGCATCTGCAGCCCGGCCACGGCCAGCGCCGGTCGCAGGGCGGCTCGGCGGGCGGCGTATCGCTCGCGCTGGCCCGCCACCTGCGCATCGTCAGCCAACGCCACGACGGCGGCATGCTGCACCGGCCCGGCGACGATCAGCCCGAGGTGCTTGCGGATACCGAGTAGGCGCCGCACCAGATCCGGGTCCCCGGACAGGAAGCCGACGCGGTAGCCCGCCAGGTTCGACTGCTTGGACAGCGAGTGCAGTGCCAACAACCCGTCCAAGCGCCCCCCGTGGACCCGCGGATCCAACACCGAAACCGGCGCGTCCTCCCAGCCGAACTCGGCGTAGCACTCGTCGGAGGCCACCACTGCGCCCCGAACTCGCGCGGCGTCGACCAGGGTCCGGGTGTCCTGCACGCTGAGCACCGCACCGGTCGGGTTGCCCGGCGAATTCAGCCAGACCAGGGCCAGCGGCCCGTCCGGCAGCCCAACAGCCGGGTCGTAGCGGACGGTGGTGGCCCCGGCGGCGAGCGCACCGACCTCGTAGGTCGGGTAGGCGAGCATCGGGACCGCCACCCGGTCCCCCGGGCCCAGGCCCAGGTGGCTTGGCAGGCTGGCGACGGCCTCCTTGGACCCGACGGTCGGCAGCACCGCGTCGATGTCCAGGGTGGCCGAGGCGGACAGCCGCCGGATCGCCCAGTCCCGGAAGGCGACCCGCAGAGCCGGGATGCCGTGCACCGTCGGGTAGCCGGGGGCGTCGGCGGCGGCGGCCAGCGCTTGCCGCACGGGTTCCGGTGTCGGGTCCACCGGTGTCCCGATGGACAGGTCGACCATGTCACCCGGGTGCGCTGCCGCCCGGGCCTTGACGACGGCCAGCGTGTCCCAGGGGAAGTCCGGCAGCCCGGCGAACCGGTCGGGAGACTGCTCTGACACAGCAGCCGCGGCCGGCTTGCGCGGCCCGGCCGGTTGGGAAGGCCCAGTCGGCTGGGAAGGCGCACCCGGGGCGGGGGCGCTCACCCCTGGCTGTTGGGTGGTGCGGCGGCCACCAGCGGAGCGTCGGCTTCGACGACACCGAGTTTGCTGGCCCCACCCGGGGACCCCAGCTGGTCGAAGAACTCCGCATTCGCGGCCGTGTATGCACTCCACTGGCCCGGGACGTCGTCCTCGTAGTAGATCGCCTCGACCGGACAGACCGGCTCACACGCGCCGCAGTCCACGCACTCATCGGGCTGGATGTAGAGCATCCGGGTGCCCTCGTAGATGCAGTCCACGGGGCACTCTTCAACGCACCCGCGGTCCTTGATGTCGACGCACGGCTGCGCGATGACGTAGGTCACCTTGAAATTTCCTCTCCGGTCTCAGGTCCGCACCGTCAACCAGGTTCGGCGGGGTGCGGCTGTCGTGTCCACTCTGCCGGACAACCGCCCGATGTGGGACCTCGGGTTCCCGCGCTGCCACGATGCCCGGATGAGTGATGCCGGTCCGCCCGCGGGGCGACGGGTCAGCCTTCGCCAGCGCCTGCCCCGCCGCAGCGCTGCGGCCGGTGCGATCGGGGTGACCAGCGCGACCGGCAACACCGGGGGCGACCGGTTTGCCGACGCGGTCGGGGAGCTGGCGGTCGAATCCGGGCGGCTGGTCGTGATCCGCAGCGACGGCAGCCGGGCCCCCGTCCGCCCGGAGCGGGTGGTGGCGGTCCGGGAGGTTCCGCCCGCCGTCCGGGCGGTGCCGGCGACCGCGCGTGGTGCGGACCCGGACAGCCTGGCCCGGCTGGCGGCCGCGCACTGGCCGGCAACCGAGGAGGTCGGCCTCGGTCAGTGGCGGCTGCGCGCCGCGGGCGGGTTCACCCGGCGCGCGAACTCCACCCTGGCAGTCGGGGATCCCGGTACGGCGCTGCCCACCGCGTTGGTCGAGGTGGCCGACTGGTACGCGCGCCGCTCGTTGCCGGGCCTGCTCAATACTGCCGACGCGGAGCTGATCGCCGCCGCGAACGCGCTGGGTTGGCGGCGGGTCGCCGGCCACGAGGTTCTCCTGGCCCGAGTGGCCGACGTGATGGCCGGCTTCCCCGACGGTTGGGACCGGGCTACCGCCGAGACGGGCCGTCCCCCGGGGGCAACCGGCACGACCGTGAGCCTGGCCGCGGAGCCGAGTCAGCAGTGGCTGGCCGACTATCGGGGCGCCGATCGGCACCCGAATGGCCCGGCGGTCCTGCGCGCGCCCGCCGGCACCACCGGACTGTTCGCCACGCTGCGGGGCGGGGACGGCGCAGCGGACGGGCGGTTGGTCGGTGGTTTGGTCGGGCGGGGCCGGGTTGTCGTCTCCGCCGGTTGGGCCGGCCTGTCGTGTGTGGCGGTCGCGGAGCCGTTGCGCCGCCACGGCCTGGCCCGTCTGATGGTCGGGTGGTTGCTGGATGCGGCCCTCGACGCCGGGGCGCTGCGGTGTTACGTCCAGGTCGAGCCCGACAACATCGCCGCGCTCGCGCTCTACCGGAGCCTCGGGTTCCGGGATTCCCATGCGGTCAGCTACCTGCTGGCGCCAGATTGCTGACGCGCCGCGGCGCCGGACTACCCGCGCGCCGGCGGGGGCGACGGGACGGGAGCAGGCCGCGAGGTCGGCGCGCTGGGCGGGGGCGGGGGCGGCGCCAGCGCGGGGCAGACCACGGCCGGTGAGGGGCGGTAGTGGGTGATGAACACGTAGTACTCCCGATCGGCCCCGGGGTGGCTGCGGATCCGGCGATCTGTGATGGTGAACCCGTCCGAACCAGGCCGCGGCAGGCAGCTCGGAGAGTCGTCGATGACCGTCGAGCGCGCGACGACCGCGCTACGGCCTGATGCGCCGCCACCGACCGTCCACCACGGACGCGAGAGCACGCGCACGGTCATGGTGCCTGGACTGAATGGGCTGGCGGCGACAAGCTCCGCCTGCAGGTACGCCGGAGCCGGGGTGTCGTTGCGGACCACCAGGTCGATGCCGGGCCAGGAAATGGTCGCATCGCGCCCCGGTGGCCCGCTGCCCGACCAGACCCGCTCCGGAGTATGCGCGACGATCCCCCATCCGGCCGCATAGACGGCGTCGTAGAGCACGGTGGCAGCGGTCCCCACTCCGCCGCCGACGTCACTGTCATACCGGTTGCCGCGCAGCACCGGGCCGTCGACGTATCCGGCCGCGCGGGTCCGCTGCCCCAGCAGGTGGTTCAGGGACAGGGTCGCCCCGGCGGCGACCGTCTGCCCGTTCAGTCGTGCCGCCGCCCGGCCCAGATTGGTCGCCAGACCGGGGGCGTAGGAGTACGTGCCCGTGAACGCCCCCGTCACCTGCTGCACGCCGAGCGCCTGCAACGCCGCCGTTGTCACCCGTGGCCGGGTGATGGTGGTCGCCACCGGCACCGAACGTCCGCCGCCAGTCGCGGCCCCGGCCTGGGCGACGGCCGCCGACAGGTCGGCCGCGCTGACCGCGACACCGTCCACCTCCGGACGTACCGCCGCCGTGACACCACTCACGGTGAACCCGGCATCGCGGGCCGGCGACTCCAGCGGCGCCAACGGATTCGGTGACTGTGCGCGCAATCCGGCGGCGTCCTCCCGCAGCACCAGGGCACTGCTCGTAATGCCGGCACTACTGGTGTTGCCGGCAGTGCCGGCGCTGCCCTGCGCGGTGAAGCTGGTGTGGTCCCCGAGCAACGCCGTGGACAGCCGTGCCGTCCGCCCACCGGCCCGCAGCGCGATCGGTCCGGACAGCAGCTTGGGCACGATGCCGCGGACCACCTGGTTGACCTGGGCGGCGGTGGTCCGCGGGGAGAGGACGGCGGTGACCACGGTGGCGGTGGGCTCGGCCCGTTCCACGGAGCGGATCACCGCCGCTGCGGTCCGGGCAACATCAAGGGCCTGGCCCGGCTGCGGCAGCACGGACTGCGGGCGCGAGCCCACCAACTGCACCGAGCCCTCGCGGACCGGCCGGCTGTAGGCCTTCGCGACGGGGGCCAACGCCGCGGCCAGCTTGACCCGGTCGACCCCCAGCACCGGGTCCAGGCGGCGCGGGCCTGCGATCAGCCCGTTCAGCAGGTCGCGCGGGTCACGACTGGTGACCGGGGCCGCGACCACGACGCTGGCGCGAACATCGACGGTCAGTCCGGCCGCGGCGGGCACGACGGTTCCGGTCACCCCGGACCCGGTCAACGCGACCGGGCGGCTCGCCACGGCCGCGGTCGCCGCCCGGATCCGGTCGCTGGCCTGCTGGTAGCTGGCGCCACCGAGATCGACGCCGGCCATGGTGGTGTTACGCGGGACCTTGTCGAAGGCCAGTGCGTAGAGCGCGCCGTAACCCGCCGCGGCCACGACCGCGATCGCCGCGGCAAGCAGGACAACCGCCAGCAGTCCGCTTCGCCCACCTCGACGGCGCGCGGACCGGTAGGTCGCGGACTCCTGGGCTTCGGCGCGCTGCCAGGCTGCCGCGCGCTGCTCGGCCGCCGGGCGCTGCTCGGCCTCCGGGCGTTCCTGGACACCCGCGCGGTCCTGGACACCCGCGCGCTCTCGGACACCCGCGCGTTGCTCAGCCTCCGCGGCATCCCGGCCATCCCCGGCGGAGGTCGGCCCGCGCCCGCCGGACGGCGCCGGCGCGGGGCGCGGGGCGTCGGCGGACATGCGCCCCAGAGTAGGGAGGCCCACCGACAGGAGAGGATCGCCGCATGACCGAACAGACCCCGTCGCCCGGAGACCGGACAGAATCCGCCGAAACGGTCTCCTTTCCCCGCCTGTCAGCCCGTACCGCCCGCTTCACCAGCGGATTGCCGCGGGCCGCCGCACTGTCCCCGGATGGCGCTCGGGTGATCTTCCTGCGCAGCCGCTCCGGCACCGACCGCACGGGACTGCTGTGGCGCGCCGACGCCACCACCGGCACCGAGCGCCTTGTGGCCGACCCGGATAGCTGCCTGGCCGGCGCCGGGGAGCAGCTCTCACCGGCGGAGCGATCCCGTCGGGAACGAAGCCGCGAGTCCGGCGCCGGCATCGTGGCCTATGCCACCGACGCCGGGCACTCCGTCGCGGCCTTTGCGCTGTCCTCCCGCCTGTTCGTCGCGTCTCTGGAAACCGCCGGTGACGCACCCGACCAAGCCCCCCGGGAGCTGCCGGCGGTCGGGCCGGTCATCGATCCTCGACCCGACCCGACCGGGACCCACGTGGCCTATGCGAGCGGGTCCTGGCTGCGCATCAGCGCGGTCAACGGCTCCGGCGACCGGGCGCTGGTGGGGCCGACTGCTGGTGAGTCCGACATCGTCTGGGGGCAGGCCGAGTTCACCGCCGCGGAGGACATGGATCGCGCGCGTGGCTTCTGGTGGTCACCGACCGGCGACGGGCTGCTGGTCGAGCGGTACGACGACAGCGAGGTGGCGGTCCGGTATGCGGCCGACCCGGCCGATCCCCGCAGTCCGGCGACACCCGTGCACTACCCGTTCGCCGGGACCGCTGACTCCGAGGTGCAGCTGTGGTGGGTGCCGCTGGCCGACCCCGCGGCGCGGGTCCGGGTCAGCTGGGACGCCGCGAACCTGCCCTACCTGACGCGCGTGGCCTGGCCGGGCTCGGACGGGCCGCTGCTGGAGGTGGTCAGCCGCGACCAGCGGCGCCGCGTCGTGCTGGGCGTCGACCCGGGCTCGGGTGCGACCACCGAGCTGGCCACACAGACCGACCATGCCTGGCTGGAGCCGGTCCCCGGGGTCCCCGACCAGGCGCCGGACGGGCGGCTGCTGCAGGTGCTCCCCGACCACGAGACGGACACCTACCGGCTCTACGCCGGCAGCGTCGCGCTGACCCCGCCGGGCCGGCAGGTGCTGGCGGTGCTCGACATCACCGACCAGGGGGCGCTGCTGCGCATCACCGAGGACAGCGTCAGTACCCAGCTGGAGCTGCTCGGCTGGGACGGGACGAGGACACCGCTGACGGACGGACCCGGGGTCCGATCCGGGCACCTGAGCGGTGGGACGCTGCTGTGCATCACCGAGACGCTCACCGCGCCACTGCCGGTCACCACGGTCACCACGGCCACCGTCCGAGGCGGGGAAGCGGTGACCCTGCGATCGCTTGCGGTCACTCCACCGCTGCACCCGGACGTGCACCTGGCCACGGTCGGTGAACACCGTTTGGACACCGTCCTGCTGCTGCCCACCGGCATGACCGAACCGGCGCCGGGCAGCCTGCCGGTGCTGCTGGATCCCTACGGCGGCCCCGGGGGGGCCCGGGTGCTGGCCACCAACCGCGCCTATCTGGAAGCACAGTGGTGGGCCGACCAGGGTTTCGCCGTGGTGGTCACCGACGGGCGGGGCACCCCCGGCCGCGGCCCGGCCAGCGACCGCAGCATCCGACACGCGTTCGCCGAGGTGACCCTGGCCGACCAGGTGACGGCGCTGCATGCACTGGCCGCCGACCACCCGGAGTTCGACCTGGGTCGGGTCGCCATCCGCGGGTGGTCCTACGGCGGCTATCTGGCCGCGTTGGCGGTGCTACGCCGCCCGGACGTGTTCGCCGCCGCGGTCGCCGGTGCCCCGCCCACCGACTGGCGGCTGTACAGCACCTACTACACCGAGCGCTACCTGGGCCATCCGGACCAGGTGCCGCAGGTGTATGCCGACAACGGCCTGCTCACCGACGCAGCGAAACTGCGCCGCCCGCTGCTGCTGGTCCACGGGCTGGCCGACGACAACGTGCTGGTAGCGCACACCCTCGCGCTCTCTGACGCACTGCTGGCGGCCGGGCGGGCCCACACAGTGCTGCCGCTGTCCGGGGTCACCCACCTGGCCACCCAGGAGACAGTCGCGGAGAACCTGCTGCTGCTGCAGCGGGATTTCCTGCGCGATGCCCTGCGGGAGCGGGCCCTCTGACACAGCGACGTCAACCGCCGGGCCACCAGTCCCCGGCGGTTGGACGCAATCGGCTCAGATGACCTGGCGGACCTCCGGGTGGTGGCAGGCCACCTGGTGGTCGGCCGGGGCGGTGGTCAGGCTCTCCAGCGGCGGCTCGGTGGTCGTGCAGATCTCGGTCGCCTTCCAGCACCGCGTGTGGAACCGGCATCCCGACGGCGGGTTCAGCGGGCTCGGAACGTCCCCGGACAGCAGGATCCGGTCCCGCCGTTTGCCGGAGTCCGGGTCCGGTTCGGGCACCGCGGACAGCAACGCATGGGTGTAGGGGTGCTGCGGGGCGGTGTAGAGCTGCTCGCGGGTGGCGATCTCGACGATCTTGCCCAGGTACATGACCGCGACCCGCTGGCTGAAGTGGCGGACCACCGACAGGTCGTGGGCGATGAAGACGAAGGCTATTCCGAACTCGCGCTGCAGCTCCTGTAAGAGGTTGATCACCTGCGCCTGGATCGACACGTCCAGGGCGGAGACCGGTTCGTCGGCCACGATCAGCTTCGGGCGCAGGGCCAGGGCCCGGGCGATCCCGATCCGCTGGCGCTGGCCGCCGGAGAACTCGTGCGGGTATCGGTTGTAGTGCTCCGGGTTGAGCCCGACGATCTCCAGCAACTCCTGCACCCGCTTGCGGATCCCGCCCTCGGGGTTGATGCCGTTCAGCTGCATCGGCATGGCAACGATCTTCCCGACCGTATGGCGCGGGTTCAGCGCGCTGTACGGGTCCTGGAAGATGATCTGCAGCTCCCGTCGCAGCGGGCGCATCCCGTGGGTTCCCAGGTGGGTGATGTCGCGCCCGTCGAAGGTGATCTGACCGTCGGTCGGCTCCAGCAGGCGCACGAGCATCCGCCCGGTCGTCGACTTCCCGCAGCCGGACTCCCCCACCAGACCCAGCGACTCCCCCTTGCCCACGCTGAAGTCGATGCCGTCCACGGCGCGGACCTGCCCGACGGTGTGCTGGATGACGATGCCCCGCTTGACCGGGAAGAGCTTGCGCAACCCGCGGACCTCCAACAAGGTCTCGCGCTCGGTGACCTCGCCCGCCCTGGGCACACCACTGGCCTGGGTGACGGCGCCGGATCCGACGGCGTCGTCGGCGCTGTTCGCCGACGTGGTCGAGGTGACGGTGGTGTCCGGGTTTCCGGTGGCGGCGTGCGCACCAGCGGGCTCCGGCAGGGTCGGCATCTCACTCACTGGACGTTCACCGCCTCGCGCTCCCCGGCGGTCCGATCGGCGTCGTCGAGGTGGCAGGCCATCACGTGCCGTCCGCCCTCCAGCGCCGGGCGCAGGTACGGGATCTCGCTCACGCAGCGATCACCAGGCACCCGGTTGCGGGCCGGGCAGCGCGGATGGAACGTGCACCCGGACGGCTTGTTGATAAGCGATGGCGGGGCTCCGCTGATGGTGCGCAGCTGCTTGGTCACGTCCCCGTCCATCCGCGGCATCGATTCCAGCAGTCCCCAGGTGTACGGGTGATTCGGGTGGGTGAGGATGTCCCGGACCGAGCCGTACTCCACGCAGCCGCCGGCGTACATGACCAGAATGTCGTCGCTGATTTCGGCTACCACCCCCAGGTCGTGGGTGATGATGATGATCGCCGAGCCGAACTCCTTCTGCAGGTCCCGCATCAGGTCCAGGATCTGCGCCTGCACGGTCACGTCCAGGGCGGTGGTGGGCTCGTCGGCGATGAGCAGCGACGGATTGTTCGCCAGGGCCATCGCGATGACCACGCGCTGGCGCATACCGCCGGAGAACTGGTGCGGATGGTCGTTCAGACGCTTGTCCGCATTCGGGATCCCGACCAGGTCCAGCATCTCCGCGGCCCGTTTTCGAGCAGCGGCACGTTCGCGGGGGTGGTGCACCGCGTAGGCGTCAGAGATCTGCTTGCCGATCGTCTGGTAGGGGTTCAATGCCGAGAGCGGATCCTGGAAGATCATCGCCATGTCCCGGCCACGCAGTTTGCGCACTGTCTGCTCACTGGCGGCGACGATCTCGGTATCCCCGATGGTGACCTCACCGGTCAGCCGGGCGCTGCTGCCCTTGAGCAGGCCCATGATCGCCAGGCTGGTCACGCTCTTGCCGGACCCGGACTCCCCGACAATTCCCAGTGTCCTGCCCTTGGCGACCTGGAATGAGAGGTGGTTGACGGCCTTAACGACCCCGTCCTCGGTGTGGAAGTTGACCGAGAGGTCGTCCACCCGCAGGAACGGGTCGCCGACACCGCGCGGGGCGGTGACCGGCGCAGTTGTGGTCACAAGCTCTCCTTCTCCCCGGGACGGCCCCGGGCTACTCACGTGGTGACCGGACGACGCTTCACTGCCTCGGCGCCCGGGTGACGGTCAGCTCAGGCGCACCCGGGGGTCGATGACGGCGTAGAACACGTCGACGATGACGTTCGCGAGGATGATGAAGAACGCGGCCAGCAGCACCGTGCCGACAATGATCGGCAGGTCCACGTCGAAGATCGACTGGATCGCCAGCAGGCCGATGCCCTGGATGTTGAAGATCGACTCGGTGATGACGGCCCCGCCGAGCAGGCTGGCCAGGTCCAGACCGAACAGGGTGACGATCGGGGTGACCGCCCCCCGCAGCGCCTGCCGCAGGGTCACCGTCGAGCGGGGCAGGCCCTTGGCGCGCGCGGTCCGAATGAAGTCCTCCTGCAGCGTCTCCAGCATCGAGGCGCGCATGAACCGGGAGTAGCCGGCCGCAAAGAGGAACGTCAGCGCGATCCACGGCAGAATCATCCCTTGGAACCACGGGACGACCCCGGCGCTCAGCGCTGAGTAGGTCGCCCCCGGCAGCAGATTCCACTTGTAGACAAAGAGCAGCTGCAGGCCGAGGCCGAGGACATAGAGCGGGATCGAATAGAAGAACAACGACCCGCCCATCAGCGCCTTGTCTGCCACCTTTCCCCGGCGCAGGGCAGCGATCACCCCCACGCCGACCCCGACGATGAGGAACAGGACGGCCGCGCCGATCGCGATCGACAGGGTGGCCGGAAAGGCCTTCGCCAGGATCGAGGTCACCGGCGTGTACTGCTTGAACGACACACCGAGGCAGGGAAACGGACACGTGGTGCTCTGCCCCAGGCCCTGGTCCACCGTCGTCCCGGTGAATACATGCTCCAGGTAGAGCCCGTACTGCTGGTACACCGGCCGGTTCAGCCCGAGCGCGGTGTTGATGACCTTGACCCGGTCAGCTGAGCAGTTTTTGCCGCAGGCCAGGTCACCGGGACTGGTGGGGAGTGCAAAGAAGACGAAGAACGTGATGGCGCTGATCACCAGAAGCAGCACTGCGGCGCCGAGCAGACGCCGGATGATGTAACGGACCACGCACGACTCCCACCGGATCGGGCAGAACGGGACAGGTAGAGACCGGACCTGGACGTGGTCGGCGCCGGCGGGTCACCCCGTCGGCGCCGACCACGTCACAGCGAGACTCAGGTCTTGCTGATGTAGGCGTTGCTGACGTCGGTATTGCCCAGCACCGGGGAGATGTAAGCGCCCTTCACCTTCGAGCCCATGATCGGCGCGATCTTGTAGAGGAAGCGGGGGATCACCAGCGCCTGCTCCACGATGTACTTGTCGAGCTCCTGCCACAACGGCAGCGCCGCCTCGGTCGACGGCTTGGCCAGCGCCTGCTTGATCAGGTCGTTGACGTGCGGATCGTTCAGCTGGGCGAGGTTCGAGGTGCCGTTGTAGAGGTTGGCCCCGCCCTGGAAGATCGGCGGGTAGATGGTCGATCCGTCGGGGATGTCGTATCCCCAGCCGCCGCGCAGCAGGTCGTACTTGTTGCTCAGCGTCGACACGGTCTTGTAGTACGCGCTGGCCTCGATCGGCTTGGGGACCACCTTGATGCCCGCTCGGGCGAGCGCCGCGACGATGGTCTGCGCCACCTTGGTCCACACCGGGGTGTTGGGGTGTGCGAATGTCAGCGTCAGGTTGCTGACACCGGCCTGCTGCAGCAGCTGCTTGGCCTTGTCCGGCTTGCCGTCCTCGCCGATGTCGAAGCGGTCCTTGATGTCCTCGAAGCCCTTGAGCGTCGGGGGGGCGAAGCTCTGGATCGGGACTCGCACCAGCGGGCCACCCAGCGCCTGGATCGACGCCTTCGGGTTCAGCGCGTAGAGGATGGCCTGGCGGACCTCCGGCTTCTTGAGTGCCGGCTGGTTCTGCTGGACGGCTACGTAGTCGATGAAGATGGTCGACCCGGTCAGGGTCCGGCTCTTCAGTGGCTCCTGGGTCACCCGGTTGATCGCCGCCGGTGCCGGATCGTCGGAGAACATGACGTTCGTTCCGCCGTTGGTGTCCTGGATCAGGTCGTTGTCGATCCGGGTCAGGTCCAGCCCCATCAGACAGACGATCTGCTGGAAGTTCTGCGTGCGCAGCGGGTCGGTATCAGCCGTCCAGTTCGTGTCCTTGACCAGCACGATCTTGGACTGCTTGTCGTATTGCTGGAACTTGTACGGGCCCATCGTGACCGGGCTCAGGTCGTACTTGGCGCCGGTGTCCTTCGCCCGCGGCACGGGAGTGAAGGTGTACATCGTGCACAACTGGTCCCAATAGCCCACGGGCTGGGCCAGCTTGAACGTGATCGTGGTGGCGTCCGGCGCCTCGATGGAGGCGAGCGGCCCCTTGGTCGGACCGGTGTACTTGTCGGCACCGAGCAGGTACTGCTTGGCGTATTGCGGGCCGTTGGAGATCTGCGGGTCCATCGAGCGCTCGACTCCGTATTTGAGGTCGGCGGCGGTGATGGCCGTACCATCCATGTACTTGATGCCCGGCTTGAGCTTGAACGTCCACGTTTTGCCGCCGTCGGCGTTGGTGGGCATGTCCGCGGCCAGGTCCGGCACCAGCTCGTACTTGCCGGTGGCCGGGTCTTCCTTCCACGCCATCAGGGTGCGGTAAATCAGCCGCGCGAATGCCGAGGAGTTGTTGACGTAGATCTGCTGCGGGTCCAGGTACTCGAAGGCGGCCTGCTGCTCCAGGTTGGCGATCCCGCCGGGGTTGACGTCCGCGGTGGGCGAGCCGCCGCCCGAGCTGGCTGAGGCCGCGCTGCCCGAGCTGCCTGCGCTCGGGCCCGTACCAGTGCCCTGACCGTTGTTGTTGTTGCCGCAGGCTGCGACAACGGCGGACGTCCCGATCAGGGCGCCGGTCGAGGCGATGATGCGCCTTCTGGAGATCATGCGGTGTTCCCTCTCTGTCATCGGCGAAATGCCGTCAGGTTCACCGGGCGCTGCCCGGGCCGTGGGGTTCGGTAGTTGGTGGTACTAGCGGAACGACTTGGGGTCCAGTGCGTCGCGGATGCTGTCCCCGAGCAGGTTGAAGGCGAGGACGAGGATCACGATGGTGGCGGCGGGGAACACGAAGTACCACGGGTCGGACTGGATCCATGACACCGAGTTCTGCAGGGTCCGGCCCAGGTCCGGGATGGGTTCCTGGATCCCGACGCCGAGGAAGCTCAGTGCCGCGGTCGTGGTCACCAGCGTCGGGACATTGAGCGAGACCGAGATCAGGATCGGCGCCCAGAGGTTCGGCAGCAGTTGCTTGAAGATGATGTGCCCGCTGCTGGCACCCATCGCCTTCGCCGCCTCGACGAACTCCCGGTCCCGCAGCACCACGGTCTGCCCCCGCATCAGCCGGGACAGGGATGCCCAGCCGAAAACAGTCAGCAGGATCAGCAGCAGCGCGGCCCGGATGTTGTTTCCCGACTGGTTCGGGTCGGGTTGGAATTTGGTCACCAGCACCGGGATGACGGCGATGAGGAACAGCAGCGTCGGGAACGCCAGGAACAGATCCATGAGCCGGGAGATGATGCCGTCGGCCCAGCCGCCGGTGTAACCGGCCGTGATGCCGGCGACCACCCCGATGATCGTCGTGGCGATGGTGACGGCCAGTGCAATCGACAGCGAGGTCCGCATCCCGATGAGCACCTGCCCGAGCAGGTCCCGGCCCAGGCTCGGCTCGATGCCGAACGGGTGCGCCCGGGAGATACCGCCGAACCCACCCAGGGGGAAGCCGGTCGCGTCCATCAGTTCGCTGTGCTGGGCGCCCCGTTGGATACCGAGCGCCTTGAGGACCCACGGCCCGGTGATCGCGAGCACCAGGTAGATGGCGAGCACGATGGCGGAGACCAGGGCGAGTTTGTCCCGCTTGAGCCGCCGCCAGGCCAGCTGGCCGGGCGAGCGACCCTGGACGGCAACGTTGCCCGCCGACGTCGGGACGTCGTCGTCGTCGGCGATGTCGTCGGCAGTGACGCCGGCGGGAGAGATCGTCATGTGACGGGCTCCTCGGGGCTCTCGGCTCTCGGGGCGAGGGCAATGACTGGGCAACCGCCGGACGACGACGGTGTGTCCGGCGGGAGAACTGGCTCAACGTACGTCACGCGAAGGGCTTCCTGGCCACGTCCGGGTGTGATGGGACTCAATCGTGACCGAATACTCGGATTTACCGGCCTCCGTGGTAGTGCGCCGACGTTCTTCCGGCCGATCCGACTCACCTCGCGTACTGGGCAGTCCGGGGCCCTCGTCTGGCGAATCTGTACCGGTTTCGCGCTGCGCGGACCGTGGGGCGCTGGGATCGGTTGGCCGCAGCAGCCGAGCCAGGGGCTCCAACAACGGCCGATCAGCGGGCAACCACGCCAGGTCGTGCAGCTGGTCGGGGCCGATCCAGCGCAGTGCGTCATGCGAACCGGTACTGATGGGTTCGCCGCGGGCCAGTCGCGCCGCGAAGACGATCAGGTGCAGCCCGCGCCGGATCGGGACGGTCCCCAGGTGCCCGGTCAGCTCGACGTCGATGTCCAATTCCTCCCGCGCCTCCCGGATTGCCGCCTGCTCTGCGGTCTCACCGGGCTCCACACCGCCGCCGGGGAACTCCCAGCCACCGCGCGCAGTAGCCGGACCGATACGACGCCCGACCAGGACCAGCCCGTCCCGGATGACGGCGACAGCCGCAACGGTCCGGCGGGCCGAACGTGGAAGGCGCGACACGCCGGGGAACGCTACGCCGTGGCGGGGTCGGCTTGCAGATTCTGGTGCCCGGGTCTTGCCAAGTGCCGTGATCGTCCTGCTACATTGGCAGAGGTTTGCAGGTGTTCGTCCCTCGTTGTGATCGAAGCGCCCGCGATGTCCGCTCGGGCGCTTTTGTGCTGTCGGGGCCGGGCTCGTGGCGTGAAGTCGTACCGGGTCCGGGTGACATCGGCACGACCGCAGGCCCGGCACGGTGCCGGGCTTGCCAGCACCAGAACGACGAAGGAGAGCACATGGCTCAGGGCACCGTGAAGTGGTTCAACCCCGAGAAGGGCTTCGGGTTCATCGCACAGGACGGCGGCGGCGCCGACGTTTTCGTGCACTACTCGGCCATCGTGGGCGAGGGATACCGCGAGCTTTCGGAGAACCAGCGGGTGGAGTTCGAGATCACCCAGGGTCAGAAGGGCCCGCAGGCCGACCAGGTCCACGCGGTCTGAGAAACCCCCAGACGTCCCGCGACGGGGCGGTCGGTGCACCCGCACCGGCCGCCCCGTTTCGCGTCCCCCGGCCCTATATGCCCGTTGCCGGTGACGCACAGCGCCGCCGTCCGCCCGCGCCCGCCCGCCCGCCCGTGATGCAGCCGTCCGTTGAGTGGTGACTCGCGCTGCCAGCCTCACGTCTGGAACGGGTCGACGAACGCCACCCCCGTCCGCTGAAAGTCGCGGACATTACGCGAGACCACGGTCAGTCCGTGGACCAGCGCGGTCGCGGCGATGAGCGCGTCGGCGTCCGGCAGCGGGTCCGGAACCTGCATGCTCGCCGCCATCCGTGCCACCTCAGCGTCGACGGGGAGCACCCGGTGCTGGAACCGCGACGTGAACTCGCCTGCCAACCAGCGACGCAGGATCAGCCCGGCGTCGCTGTCTCGCCGCTCCAGCTGGCGAACACCCCGCTCGACCTCCAGCACGACCACGGCGCTCACCCAGCAGGCCGCTAGATCGACGCCGCGGGCCCACCGGGTGAGCGCAGCGTCCCCACGTTTGCCCTTGCGCAGTTCGCTGATGACATTGGTGTCGAGGAGGAAGTTCACCACCGGACCTGGGGCCGCCGGGAACCGTCGCGCTCGGTGACGAGGTCAACGTCATCATCGGCGGCCAAGGCGTCCGCCAGGCTGAGCTGCGGCTCCCGCAGGCGCTCGTAGTCAGCGATCGTCAGCAGCACGTGTGACGGCCGTCCCCGTTCGGTGATGACGACCGGGCCCATCGCCGCAGCCCGTTTCGCCCGACTGACGTCGTGGTTCAGTTCCCGCGCACTCATGGTTTGCGTCGGGGAGTGATCGCTCACCCTCGTCGTCGGGTCGACACCGTTCGTCATCAGCCACCTCTCTCCGACGCTGCTGTAGGCACGAGCCTACATCGACGGTCCGATGAGACCTGTTCAACGGAACCGGGCGACCACCTGGGGATCGGCGTCGGACATTCCCGTCAGACCGACTGCGTCGAGCAGTCCCCAGCAGTCCGGCCGGGAGCCGTCGACATCGGTGATCCGGTAGCGGTCGGCAAGGTCGCGGGCGGTCAGCACCAGCCCCGCCGACGTCGCATGATCTGCGTCGGCGGCCAGCGCGGTGACCCCCCGGGCCACGTAGGTCGGGGACTCCGAGATCGCGAAACCCGGCTCGCCGTCGCACGCTTCTCGCCAGCTGTCCTCGGTCACACCGAAGTGATCGAGCATCGCCTCCGACCGCAGCCAGCCCGGGGTGACGCCCAGCGCCGTCACCGCCGTGTCCGCGAGCTCGTGGGCCAGCGACAGCACGATCCGCCCCACCGCGGCCTTGACCAGGTCGTAGAAGAAGCCGACGCCCTCGCGGTAGCGGCCGTTGTACGGCGCCGTGCCGTCGGTCATCTCCACCACCAGGCCGGCCCCGGTCCGTAGCAGCAGCGGCAATGCGCTCGCCGCGGTGATCACGTGGGTGTCGATGCCCATCCGCAGCATCCGCAGGCCGCCGGACAGGTCGTGTTCCCACAACGGCCGCTCCTGCGCGTACCGGTCCCCGCCGAAGACGTCGTTGACCACGATGTCCAGACGGGCGTGCTCGTCCTCGATCCGGCGGACCAGATCGGTGACGGCGGCGACGTCCTCGTGGTCCACGCGCATTGCCGAACCGGTGCCGCCGGCCTCACGGATCAGGTCGCCGGTGTCCTCGATGGTCTCGGTCCGACCCATCTCCGACGGCTCGGCGAACCGGCTGCTGCGACCGGTGGCGTAGACGAACGCCCCCGCCCGGGCCAGCTCGACCGCAATCGCCCGCCCGGCACCCCGGGTGGCCCCGGCCACCAAGGCCACCCGGCCGGTCAGTGGTCGATCACTACTGGGGCCGTCGGTCACCGCGGCAGTAGACCACGGGAGTCAGTTCTCGTCCAGGGCCGCGGCGACGTCCTCGAGTGTTATCCGAGCGCCGAAGCTCATCACCGGAAAGCCCGATCGAGGGTCCACCGCGATGCTGACCGGCTCATCGAGCTGTGCCAGCCCGCGCATCGTCAGCTCCGCGATGGTCGCCGACAACGACTGGCCGCGGGCCGCCGCGAGACTCTCGGCACGTCGACGGACAGCAGGCGGCAGGTCGACTGAGGTGCGCACCGCCGCAAGGTATCTGCCTCGGACCTGCGGCAGGCCCAGGTGGGCCGGGCCTACACGTTGAAGCGAAACGATTCCGGGGTCAATTGGCGGTTATTGAAACCCGCTGATTTTTTGGGTGGAGATGTCGTCTGACCTGCCGAACACTGCTGTGACGGCGATGGGCACTGTTGGCTGATTCTGGTCTCAGCGGAATTTTTTGCGGACTGTTTGCGGACTGCAGCGCTAGTCGTCGGCCCTCTCCGAGACCGTCGCCTCGATCCAGGCAGGGTCGCGTCGGACGCCGACGACGGCGAGCACATCGATCCGGTCTCGGCCGACGACATACACGAGCATGTACGGGAACCGCCTGACCAGCGTCCGACGGTACGACTCGAACAGGAGGGCCCGTGAGTCGGGGTACATCTCGATGCGCTCGACCTGTTCGCCCAGCCGCGCCCGAGACGACCCGGCAGCGTCGAATCCAACTGCTCGTAGTGGTCATAGATCGATGCCAGATCGCTTTCCACGCCGGGGTGAAAGACGAGACGCAGCTGAGTCACGCCGGGCGCATAGCCAGCCGAGCTTTCAACTCGCCCCAGCTCAGCCCGATCGATGGATCCGCCTGAATCTCGGCAGCCCGCGACCGGATCACAGCCTTCTGGTCTTCGGTCACCCCGATCTCAGACTGATCCGCGGTTCTCTCGATGTACTCGACCAACTCGAAGCGCTCATCGATGCTCATGGCCTCGATGGCTGACTGCAGAGCGGGATTCACCATGACCCAAGGTAGGCCGCCGTCTGCTCCAGCGGAGTTCACGGAGTCCGGTCGCGTGGAGACGCCTGCTGGGTTGTCAGACCGCTCAGCCAGCAGATCCGAGGTCGCGGAGAAGGCGGAGGGGACCAGCCAGCACCCATCTGAGCTGCGCAAACGCCCCGATTCACACGTTGAAGCGGAACTCGACCACGTCGCCGTCGGCCATAAGGTACTGCTTGCCCTCGATGCGGACCCGGCCCCGACTGCGCGCGGTCAGCATCGAGCCGGCCGCGACCAGATCGTCATAGGACACGACCTCGGCCTTGATGAACCCACGCTGGAAATCGGTATGGATCACCCCGGCCGCCTCCGGCGCGGTTGCCCCGGCGCGGATCGTCCAGGCCCGCGACTCCTTCGGGCCCGCGGTCAGGAAGGTCTGCAGGCCCAGCGTCCGAAAGCCGACCGCCGCCAATCGGTCCAGGCTCGGTTCAGACATCCCCAGATCGGCCAGCATGTCAGCGGCATCCGCTGGTTCCAGCTCGGCCAGTTCCGACTCGATCTTCGCGTCCAGGAACACCGCGGGCGCCGGAGCGACCAGCCGGCTCAGCGCATCCCGCCGGTCGGCGTCGGCCAGGGTCGCCTCGTCGCCGTTGAAGACATGGATGAACGGCTTGGCGGTCAGCAGCGACAGTTCGGTCAGCTCCGCCGGATCGAGCGCGGAACCGGAAACGGTCTGCCCGTCGCCGAGCACCTGCTGGGCACGGCGCAGCGCATCGAGGAACCCGGCACGCTCCTTGTGCTGGCGGGCCTCCTTCTCCACCCGCGGGATCGCCCGCTCGACGGTCTGCAGGTCGGCCAGCACCAACTCGATAGTGATCGTCTCGATGTCGCGCTCTGCGCTGACGACACCGTCGACATGGGTGACATCGGGGTCGTCGAAGATCCGGGTGACCTGGCAGATCGCGTCGGTCTCCCGGATGTTGGCCAGAAACGCGTTCCCCAGCCCCTCCCCCGCACTCGCTCCGCGCACGATCCCGGCGATGTCGACGAAGGTGACGGTCGCCGGAACCGTCTTCACCGACTCGAACAACCCCGCCAGCACCGGCAGCCGGGCATCGGGAACGTCGACCACCCCGACGTTCGGGTCGATGGTCGCAAACGGGTAGTTGGCCGCCAGCGCGCCAGCCCGGGTGAGGGCGTTGAACAGGGTGGACTTGCCGGCATTGGGTAGGCCGACGATACCGATCGAGAGAGCCACGGGCCCCGACCCTAGCCACGGCGTCGATGTCGTCGGGGCCGCCGCGGCGCGCCATCCTGTCGGAGGCCCCGGTCACGATGCCGGGATGGACCTCTCCCCCGGCCTCCTGGCCGTGCTGCTGCTGTTGACCGCCGCCCTCGGGCTGGTGGTGGGCTGGCTGCTCGCCGCCCACCGGGCCGCCACCTTGACCGGCGAGCTGACCGGCGAGCTGGCGTCGACCCGCGCGGAGTTGACCCAGCGGACCGCCCGCGCCGGGGCCGACGAGCAACGTCAACGCGAGGCGTTCGCCGCCCTGTCCGAACAGTCGCTGCGGGCCAACGCAGAGGCGGTGGTCCGCCTGGCACGGGAGCAGCTGGGCGCCGCCACGGCCCGCGCCGACGGCGATCTGGCCGGGCGACAGGCGGCGATCGACGCTCTGGTCAGTCCACTGCGCGACACCCTGGCCCGGCTGGAGACGCACACCGGAGCGTTGGAGATGGCCCGGACTGACGCCTACGCCGCACTACGCGAACAACTCGGTGCGGTCCGGGCAGCCGGTGACGGGCTGCGCACCGAAACCGCTCGGTTGGTGGCCTCCCTGCGTGCCACCGGGGTGCGCGGCCGCTGGGGTGAGCTGCAGCTACGACGGGTGGTCGAGCTCGCGGGGATGAGCGAGCACTGCGACTTCGCCATGCAAGAGACCGTGCGGACCGCCGAGGGGATCGCGCGGCCGGACCTGATCGTGTCCCTGGCCGGGGGCCGCCGGGTCGTGGTGGACGCCAAGACGCCCTTCGACGCCTATCTGGCCGCCGCCGACCCGGCACCGTCGACCGCGGGTGCGGCAGCTGGCGCGGCCGGGGCGGGCACCGAGGGTGGGTCAGAGGGTTCGGATGGTGTTCGCTATGCCGCGCACGCGCGGGCCCTGCGAGCCCACGTCAAGGCCCTCGCCGACCGGGACTACCCCCGCGCCGTGGCCGGCTCGGCCGACTTCGTCGTGCTCTTCCTGCCCGGCGACGGGCTGCTGGCGGCCGCCGCCGCGGCCGACCCGTCGCTGATCGAGGACGCGCTGAGCCGTCGCGTCGTGCTGACAACCCCCACCACGCTGGTCGCCGTGCTGCGAACGGTGGCATCGGTCTGGCGGGAGGACGCGCTGGTGGCCAACGCTGCCCGACTGCGTGAGCTGGCCGGCCAGCTCTACGACCGCCTCGCGACTATGGGCGCCCATCTGGGCAAGGTGGGCAGTGGGCTCAGCGCCTCCGTCGGCGCGTACAACAGCGCCGTCGGATCCCTGGAGAGCCGGGTCCTGGTGACCGCCCGCCGGATGGCGGCACTGCACGAGGACAGCCGCGTCAACCTTGACCCACCGGAACTGGTCGAGCTGCGGCCCCGCCCACTGACCGCTGCCGAACTCACCGATCCCGCCGAGCCGACCGGATCAGCCCGGCTCGACCTGGGAGCGACCGGATGACGCCGGCTCGGCCTGCTCCCGGGCGGCCCGAAGCGCGCGCCGCAGCTCCGGGGGTAGGGCGAAGCTCAGGCTCTCGGTGGCCGTCCGGATCTCCTCGGTGTCGCCGAAGCCGCGCTCGGCCAGCCAGGCCCGCACCTGGTCGACGAGAACCTCCGGAACCGAGGCGCCGCTGGTCACCCCCACCGTGCTCACCCCGGCCAGCCAGTCCTCGTCCAGGTCGGCCACCGAGTCGACCCGGTGGGCAGCTCCGGCCCCGGCCTCGGCGGCCACCTCGACCAGGCGCACCGAATTGGAGGAGTTGGCCGACCCCACCACGATCACCAGGTCGGCCCGCGGCGCGATCTCCTTCACCGCGGCCTGCCGGTTGGAGGTGGCGTAGCAGATGTCGTCACTGGGCGGGTCGATCAGCGCCGGGAACCGCCGGCGCAGCGCGTCAACGCTGGCCATCGCCTCGTCCACGGACAGCGTCGTCTGCGAGAGCCAGGCGACGCGACGCGGGTCCCGGACCTGCACGTCCGCGATCGAATCGGGCCCGTCAACCAGCTGGGTGCGCTCCGGCGCCTCCCCCGCGGTGCCCTCGACCTCCTCGTGCCCCTCGTGGCCGATCAGCAGGATGTCCAGGTCATCGGCGGCGAACCGGCGGGCCTCCTGGTGCACCTTGGTGACCAGCGGGCAGGTGGCGTCGACGGTGACCAGCTGCTTGGCGCGGGCCTGGTCCCGGACCGCCGGGCTGACACCGTGCGCGGAGAAGACGACCACCGCACCGTCGGGAACCTCGTCGAGTTCGTCGACGAAGACCGCCCCGGAGCGGGTCAGGGTGTTCACGACGTGGGTGTTGTGGACGATCTGCTTGCGGACGTAGACCGGCGCGCCGTGGATCTGGAGCACCTTCTCCACCGCGTCGACGGCCCGGTCGACACCGGCGCAGTACCCGCGCGGCGCGGCCAGCAACACCCGGCGCCCGGCAGGCGGGGTCTCGGCAACCCGGGGAACCTCCGCCCAGGTTGTCGGTTCGGTGGCGGCCGGCGCGGCGGCGTGGGTGTCGGGATCGCTCACCCCACCACTGTAGGAAGAATGACGTCGACGTCCGTAGGGAGATCGCGTAGGCATCCGCCCGAGCGGATCCGGCCAGTGCCGGCCGGAAGGCGACCGGGCACGGGAGAAGGGCGGGTGGCCGGTGGCGCTGGAGACCTCCGCGGAGTCCCCGACCCCGGTCCGGACCGTGGCCAACCTGCTCGGGCAGTGGATCGGGCGACTGGGCTGGGTGTGGGTGCAGGGGCAGATCGCCCAGGTCACCCGCCGTCCGGGGACCTCGACGGTCTTCCTGACCCTGCGCGACCCGGTCGCCGACGTGTCGCTGAGCCTGACCTGCCCACGATCAGTGTTCGACGGCATCGATCCCCCGATCACCGACGGAGCGCTGGTGGTCGCACACGCCCGTCCGCAGCTCTACCCGGCGCGGGGCTCGCTCCAGCTGAGCGCCGACGACATCCGGGCGGTGGGCCTGGGCGCCCTGCTGGCCCAGCTGGAACGTCGGCGCCGGCAACTGGCCGCCGAAGGGCTGTTCGACCCGGCGCGACGCCGCCGGCTGCCGTTTCTGCCCGAGCTCGTCGGACTGGTCTGCGGGCGCGACTCGGCCGCCGAGCACGACGTCGTCCGCAACGCCACCCGGCGCTGGCCGGCGGTGCGGTTCCGCATCGAGAACGTCCCGGTCCAGGGGCCCAGCGCCGCCGAGGAGATCACCGCAGCGGTGCAGCGCCTGGACGCCGACCCCGCGGTCCAGGTCATCGTGCTGGCCCGGGGCGGCGGATCCGTGGAGGACTTGCTGGCCTTCTCCGCCGAGGTCCTGGTGCGCGCGGTCGCCGCCACCACCACCCCCGTCGTCGCCGCCATCGGACATGAGACCGATACCCCACTGGTCGATCTGGCCGCCGACGTCCGCGCGTCCACGCCCACCGATGCCGCCCGTCGGGTCGTCCCGGAGGTCGCCGAACAGGTCGAGCAGCTGGCCGCCGTCCGCGACCGGATCGCCCGCCTGGTCACCGACCGCCTCGATCGGGAGGCCCGGCGATTGGCCGACCTGCGCTCCCGCCCGGTGTTCGCCTTGCCCGCGACTGCGCTGATCGCACGACCCGCCGAGGACCTCGCGGAGGTTCGACGGCGATGTCGGATCGCAGTCAGTTCCCGCCTGGATCGTGCCGGTGACGACATCGATCATCTCGGTGGGCGGATCCGAGCCCTGTCGCCGCAGTCGACGCTCGATCGCGGGTACGCGGTGCTGACCCATGAGGACGGGACGGTGGTGACCGACCCTGCCGGGGTCAGCACCGGCGAGCCGTTGATCGCCCGACTGGCCCGCGGAACGCTTCCCGTGAGCGCCCTGGCAGCGACAGCTGCGGGCGGGGCAGCCGAGTCCGGTGGACCGGAGCTGGCGAGCCAACCGCGGTGATTCCGAGCTGGGGACCGGCCCGAGCGAAGGCCCGGGCGGGTTAGGTTCGCCCGATGTCAGACAGCGGACCGGACCCGAAGCCGGCCGACGACCTCGGTGCGACGCCGGCTCAGCAGGGCTCCCAGGCCCGTGGTCAGGACAGCGACCCGCAGGCGGGGAACGGGCACCCGAGCTACGAGCAGGCGCGGGAGGAACTCGGCGACATCGTGCGGCGACTGGAATCCGGTGGCGGCGGACTGGAGGAATCGCTCGCCCTCTGGGAGCGCGGAGAGTATCTGATCGGGGTCTGTCAGCGATGGCTGGATGGTGCCCGGGCCAGATTGGCGGCTCGCAGCGGGACTGACTGAGGTTCCCCGGCCAACGTCCCCGCGTTACCAACTATTACAGAGCGTCAGTTTTGCCGACAGCCAGCAGATAGGGCGCGATGGCCGATATGCAGTGCCTGTCAGGTCACCGGTTGTAACGAGCCGGCCAATGTCCGCAGCTCCAGCGGATCCGCTGTTCCCGATACCACGACAGTCGTCGGCCCACGCTGTTGGACCAGCCCCGAGCGCGTCAAGCCCTCAGCGGTCGTCGCCGCGCGGAACTGCTCCCATCGCCCCGAGGCCAACGACACCGGGCCGCTGGCCCGTCGCCCCGGCAGCGCATCACGCAGGATCAGCGTTCCCGGCCCCGCGGTCTGGTCGAGCGCGGCGAACCCGCCGGACGGGCTGACAAGGCCGACGTGCCAGAGCCCCGAGCCGCGTAGGGTCGCCGCGGTGCCGCGCCAGCCGGCTGGCAGGCCGCGCGGGATCAGCAACGGGAAGCTGGCCTGCGGCGCCCTGGCCGAGGCAGTCGCGGACACGTCGACAGCCGGTCCGACCGGTCTGCCCGTGCCGATCCGGATGTTCTGCCAGAGGCCGCTGACCAGGAGGTATCCGATGATGACCACGCCCATCACCACCATGGACAGCACGACGTCGTGGGCGCTGCCCCCGCCACGCCGACGCGGGGCAGGGCCGCTGGGGGCGACTGGTTGCGACCCCGGCTCGGGGGGTTCTGCCGCCGGGCCGGATGCGTCGTCGGCCCGACCCGGTTCACCCGCTGCGGCCGACGCCGCGGCTGCCGGCGATCCGCGGTCAGAACTCACCCCGCCATCGTCCTCGACCCGGTGCCCGGAGCGACCCGGTCCCGGAGCGACCCGGTCCCGGAGTCACCCGCCGCCGACCTGATCCGGCGCCGACCTGACGTGGCGCTTCTGGCCCGGGCACCCTCCGGGCGCGACGCGGATCGGATGCGCGACGCCGGAGCGGAATCCCACCGGTGCCAGCCGTCTCGCGGAAGCGGCTGGCGAAGCATGCCGGCGTTCAGGTGAGCGCGCTGACCGTATCGTTGTGGGATCGCGATGAAGCCGTGACCGGTTGGTCGCCCGCTCGTAACCTGCCTGTGGTCGGCGATTTCCGGACGACGCACGGCCTACCGTTGACGAACAGCCCTTGGGGAGAATAGGTTCCGCGAGAACCAATCACAGATCCGCGTAGTTCTGTCCGACGCCGGCGCCCGGTGCGGACCGGCCAGCCGTCCGGACCATCCGGTCGACTGGGGCCGGGCCGGTCGACGGCAGTCCCCAGAGACGAGGTGTGGCGTGGCCCGTTCGGTCCCCGCGGTGGTGCGAGCCCTGGACGTGTTGGAACTGTTCCTGAACGGGCAGACCAACCTGTCCGCTCCCGACGTGGCCACGGCCCTCGGTCTGCCCCGAACAACAGTCCACGAACTGTTGGCCACCCTGGTCGACCGCGAGTACGTCGAGCGGCTTCCCGACAACACGCACAGGTTCCGCCTGGGCCTGCGGGTCTTCGAGCTGGGCAACACCTACGCCGAGGCGCTCGACGTCGTCCGCGACGGGCAGTCGGTCGTCGACGAGGTGGCAGCCCGGTGCGGGGAGACGTGCCAGCTGGCGGTCCTCGATGGACGCGACGTGGTGTACGTGGCGAAGGCCGACGGCAGCCATGACCTACGGGTGCAGACGCCGGTCGGACGCCGCTTCGCCGCGCTACGCACCGCAGCCGGGCGGGTGCTGCTGGCTCATCTGCCCTGGACCGATCTGGAACGTCGCTTCCCGGTCCGGCAGCCCGGCGCCGTCCGCCCGGTCGCGCCGGTGGCCGGTCACCAGACCCGGCGGGCCCCCATGGGTGCCGTGGTGACCCGCCGGCAGGCCTCGCCGGAGGACGGCGCTGGTGGGCCGATCGACGCGGTGACTGCCGAGAATGCCCGGCTCCGCCGCGACCTGGCCGCGATCAACCAGCGCGGGGTGGGCTCCGACCCCGGCGGAACCGACTCGATGGTGCGCAGCGTCGCCGCCGCGATCCGGGACCACCTGGGCCATGTGGTGGCCGCCGTCGAGATATCGGTTCCGGTCTCGCGCTGGGATCCGCAACGCTTCGCCACCCTCGAGGGCCTGGCACGGCGCGCCGCGGCTCGTGCCTCGGCCCGGCTCGGATACCGGCCGCCCCGGGTCAACGAAGCTCCGGCCCCGGTTGCCGCGGCCAGCCGGACCCGCCGTCCGATGACGACCTCCCGCCTGGATGCCCGGCCCGCGCCGGTGGACCCGTCGGGCACTCGCACCGGGGCGCCCTGGGGCAGCCCGGGGCAGCCACCGCGCGGACCCGGCGGGTCAGCAACGCCGCCGCCGGACGCTGGCCGCGGGTTTGGGCGGCACGGCGAGGCGCGTGTCGGTGATCAGGGGCGCTCGGGGCTGCGTCGTCCCGGCAGTCCGGCCACGCTGCGGGGGATGCGCCCGCCGCTGGCGGGACCCCGGCTGCGTCAGCTGCCCACCCTCCCCAACTCCGGCTGAGCCCTGCCGGCGGCCCCGCCGTGCCACATCGGTAACCAACGCCAGCGGGAGCGCAACGCGTGGGGATACGTCCTGCACCCCCGCAAGCCCGCCGGCGGTGCACAAGGTCTCCCAACCCGCGGCGCGCTGCCCCTCAGCCAGTCCGCCCGACGCCGGGTCAGCGGCGGAACGGCCGCCACCGCCCGGCGGCGCGATCCACCCGCACGCTGACCCGGCCACCGACGACGGTTCCGGTCACGCGGATCCTGGCAACGCCGTGGACACCGCCTACCGACGCGCCGGGCAGGTCGCGGAGCAGGCGGGTGTCGCTGTCCCAGCCGCCGAGGACGGTCAGGCCCTCGGTCACCACGACCGGCACACCCGGCGGCACCGTGATCGCCACCGTCCCGCCGGTGACCGCCAGGTCGAGCACAATCTCCGGGCTGCGCACCGTCGCCTGCGTGAGGTCCAGCGCTACCGAACCCAGCGTCACGACAACGCCCAGCCGGGGCGGGACCTCCCACGCCCCGCTGCGTCGCACGTGGCGGAGGTAGGCGCTCACCACGCCGCTGTCGACGACCGGACCAGGCAGCACATCCGGCCCCACCGGCAGATCGGCCAGCAGCGGCGCCAGCTCCCCGGCGGTGCGCGCGGACCAGAGCGCCGCCAGCCGGACGCCGAGCTCGTCCGGTGTCAGCCTGCCCTCAGCAACGGCCGTGTGCAACGCCTCGGCCACCCGGTCGCGCTCGGCATCCCCGATCCGCAGCGTTGCGGCCGCCCGGGTGGCAGCTGCCGGTCGGCCACGTCCCGGCTCGCCCCCCGGGGGCCGGACCCGGTCGAGTAGTCGCTGCAGGTGACTGCCCACCACCCACTGGACGCCATCGACCCAGTCCTGCCCACCCCGATGCCGCTCGTCGTCGCGCCCGGACCAGCCGCCGCTCATCCCGGGCGCTCCCCTGCGCCCCCGACCTGGTCGCGACCGGGCCCGAGCTGGTCGCGACCGGGTTCGGGCTCGTCCTGACTCGGCCCGAGCCCGTCCCAACGGCGCTTGCGGCGGTCCAGCCGCCGCCCGTCCCGGTCGCGGCGCTTGACGTCGACGGCCCCGAAGATCGCCGCCCCGCGGACGACCACGACGGGCGCGTCCGGGCCGGCTTCACCCGCACCGTGGGCGTCGAATCCGCCCATGATCCCGACGCCCTCGGTGCGGACGGTGACGTTCTCGCCCACGGTGATATCGATTCCGCCGCACATCGCGAATGCGGTGATCACAACCTCGCGGGCGGCGAAGTCGGCGTTGCGCAGATCCAGCTCGACCCCACCCATGACGGCCACGGCGAGAAGCTGCTCCGGCACCGTCCAGCGACCGCCGCGATTCGTGCCGGAGAAAACCGCAACCGCGGTACCGCGGCTGGGCTCGCTCCCGTGCGACGGCAGCATCGCGCCGCCTGCGACCGGCCGGGTGGGCACCCGGACCTGATCGGCCGTGCTGTCGTCGGGCAGGTCGGCCGTGACTGCGCCCAGCTGGCCGTAGGTGCGGGCCGCGTACACGGCGCTGAGCCGGTCGTCGAGTTCGGGCAGTTCCAGCCGGCCTTCGACGGCGGCAGCCCGGATGCGCTCGGCGACGCGCTCGCGCTCGGCGTCGGAAACTCGCAGCTCCGACCGGGCCGGCATGTCATCGCCGCTGTCACGGGGCTGCGCCATGACAGCGAACGGTATCCGCCGCCGGCGAGCCGGGCCATGGCGCTGCCTCGAAGCCACCCGGCACCGAAGCCGCCGGGGCGGTCCCTGCCCAGCGGTTGCCCGGTCCGTCGGCACAATGACTGCCATGGCTGCCACAACGGAGGTCCCGCCCGACGGCGATTCAGCCAACGGCCACGCGCCCGATGACGGCACCGGCGGCGACCAGTTCCGGATCGAGCACGACACCATGGGCGAGGTCCGGGTTCCGGCAGCAGCCCTGTGGCGGGCGCAGACCCAACGGGCCGTTGAGAACTTCCCGGTTTCCGGTTGGCCGATGGACCCGGCGGTCATCCATGCCCTCGCCCGGATCAAGGGGGCGGCCGTCACGGTCAACGCGGCACTGGACGTGGTTCCCGCCGACGTGGCTGCCGCCATCGCCGAGGCCACCGCGCGAGTCGTTGCCGGTGAGCTGGACGACCAGTTCCCCGTCGACGTGTTCCAGACCGGGTCGGGCACCTCGACGAATATGAACGTCAACGAGGTCCTGGCAAGCGTCGCGAGCACCGCTCTCGGCCGCCCGGTGCACCCCAACGACCACGTCAACGCCAGCCAGTCCTCCAATGACACGTTCCCGACCGCGGTCCACATAGCTGCCGCCGTGACCGTGACAGCTGACCTGCTGCCCGCCCTGGAGCATCTGCAGGAACGCCTGCAGGAGCGCGCCGCGCGCTTCGCCGGGGTGGTGAAATCCGGCCGCACCCACCTCATGGACGCCACCCCGGTAACCCTCGGTCAAGAGTTCGGGGGCTACGCGGCGCAGGTCGGGCGCGGCGTCGAGCGGCTACAGGACACCCTGCCCCGGGTCGCGGAGCTACCACTGGGCGGAACCGCCGTCGGTACCGGGATCAACACCCCGCCGGGCTTTGCGGCCGCGGTCATCGCCCGGCTGGGCGAGCAGACCGGGCTGCCGTTGATCGAGGCACGCGACCACTTCGAGGCCCAGGGGGCCCGGGACAGCCTCGTCGAGCTGTCCGGGCAGCTCCGGGTGACCGCGGTGTCGCTGTACAAGATCGCCAACGACATCCGGTGGATGGCATCCGGGCCGAGAGCAGGGCTCGCGGAAATCCGCCTGCCGGACCTGCAACCGGGCAGCTCGATCATGCCCGGCAAGGTCAACCCCGTGATCTGCGAAGCGGTGCGCATGGTTGCCGCGCAGGTAATCGGCAACGACGCGGCGGTCGGGTTCGCCGGTTCGCAGGGCGACTTCGAACTCAACGTCATGGTTCCGGTGATCGCACGCAATGTCCTGGAATCCGTGCGGCTACTGGCGAACGTGTCCCGACTGTTCGCCGACCGGTGCGTGTCCGGGATCGAAGCCGACGCGGAGCGGGCGGCCCATTTCGCTGCCTCCTCCCCCGCGATCGTCACTCCCCTCAACCGCTACCTGGGCTATGAGAACGCGGCTGCCGTGGCCAAGACGGCGCTCGCCGAGGGCCGCACCATCCGGGAGGTGGTGTTGGCGGCCGGCTACGTGGAGCGCGGTGTGCTGACCGAGGCCCAACTGGACGCCGCCCTGGATCTGCTGTCGATGACCCATCCGTGACGGCCCCGGCCGGGACCGAGACCCGGACCGCAGGGAACGACGACGGTGCCGACCTGCGTACGGTCGCCGAGACCTACCGGGCCTGCTTGCCCCCCGGCCAGCTCGGTGAGCTGCGGATCGACGCGCTGGATCGGACGGGCGTGCCGGTGGTCGCCGCCGACTGGTCCGGGCCGGGCCAGCCGCCGTTCTCCTCCTTCGGCTACGGCCGGACCGGGCAGCAGGCAACCGTCGGGGCCCTCGGTGAACTGGCCGAGTCGGTGCTGCTGACCGCGCACCTGGCAGCCAGTCCACGCCGGTCCGCCAGTTACGCCGAACTGCGCGAGCAGCTGGGCGGGGATGCGGTGGTCGATCCGGTGACCCTGATCCTGCCCGCGGGCGGCGACTACCGGCCCGACCGGCCGCTGCAGTGGCTGGCGGCCACGCGGTGGCGCACCGGGCAGCAGGTGTGGGTGCCGGCGGAGTTCCTGGCATGTCGCGGCGCGGACCTGCCCGGGGATCCACCACCGGGCGGCTGGCTGATCACGCCGGTGACCAATGGGCTCGGCGCCGGGGACAGCGCGGAACGGGCGCTCTCGCATGCGCTGCTCGAACTCGTCCAGCGCGACGGCAACACGGTGTCGCTGCGAGCGTTGGAGCAGGGCACGCTGGTCGACTGCGCCACGCTGACCGATCCGGACGTGGGAGCGGTGCTCTCTCAGTTGGCCGCCGTAGGCCTGACCCCACAGATCCGGCTGGCCTCGACCGAGTTCGCCGTCGTCGTCCACGTCACCGCCCGCGACACCGACCCGGACGCGCCGGGGTTGGCGGTGACCGGCTGCGGGGAGGGCGCGCACCCCGACCGGGAGGTCGCGATCGGCAAGGCCGCGTTGGAATATGCGGCGTCCCGGGTCCGGAAGGTGTTTGCCCACGGGGATCTGAGCGCCGTCGCGGACCTGGACCCCGACTATCTCCGACGCGAACTGTCCCGCCCGCTGCCGGAACCGGAGCAGCGCTCACTGGATGCGATGTCGGCATGGTCGCGGATGAGCGCGCCGGAGCTGACCGCCCTGCTAGAGCCGACGGTGCTGGCCGAGCACCGCACCGTCGCACTCGCCGACCTGCCCACCGTCCCGGGAGGATCGGTGGACACTCCGGAAGCACTGCTCCGCCTGATGCTGGAGCGGATGGCCGATTTCGACGTGCTCGTGCTGCCGGTGACCGGCACCGCCGCTGACGGGCGCACGATCCACGTCGTCAAGGCCGTCGTGCCGGGGCTGGAGGTGGAAACCCTGTCCTACTTGCGGATCGGGGAACGGGTACTGCGCCAGCTGCTGGACCGCGACAGCCCGCTGGTGGGTCTCGGGAACCCGTCCGGCGCCCGCCGACCGGCGCGGTTGACCCGGGCGGCCACCGCACGGCTCGGCGGCCCCGCCTGGCTGGACGCCGACGCGGTGCAGGCGACCCTCGGGCCGCTCTATCCCCTCTACCGCGAACCCACCCGCCATGCCGTCCCCCGCCTGACTCAGGCGTAGGGCTACCGCCGTCCCTTCCGCCCGCGCAGGGCCCGCAACGCGGGCGGGCCCTGTCGTCCCCCCAAACGTCACAGCTCCACGTCCTCCAGCATGTCGGTCACGAGAGCAGCGATCGCGGAGCGCTCGGACCGGGTCAGCGTCACGTGCGCGAAAAGCGGATGGCCCTTGAGCTTCTCGACCACCGCGACCACCCCGTCGTGACGCCCGACGCGCAGGTTGTCCCGCTGGGCGACGTCATGGGTGAGCACCACGCGGGAGTTCTGCCCGATCCGGGAGAGCACCGTCAGCAGCACGTTGCGTTCCAGGCTCTGCGCCTCGTCGACGATGACGAACGCATCGTGCAGCGAGCGGCCTCGGATGTGGGTCAGGGGCAAGACCTCCAACAGCCCGCGGTCCACGATCTCCTCCACCACCGCTGGCGAGACCAGTGCTCCGAGGGTGTCGAAGACCGCCTCGGCCCACGGGTTCATCTTCTCGTTCTCGTTGCCCGGCAGGTATCCCAGGTCCTGTCCACCGACGGCGTAGAGCGGCCGGAACACCACCACCTTGCGGTGCTGGCCGTGTTCCATCACCGCCTCCAGCCCGGCGCACAGCGCCAGGGCGGATTTGCCCGTGCCCGCGCGCCCGCCCAGCGACACGATCCCCACCTCGGGGTCCAGCAGCAGCTCCAGGGCGATCCGCTGTTCGGCGGAGCGCCCGTGCAGCCCGAATGCGTCGCGGCTACGCGGGACCGCCTGGACCCGCTTGTCCACGGTCACCCGTCCCAGCGCCGATCCGCCGTCGGGGCCGAGCAGCGACACCCCCGTGTGACAGGGCAGCTCGCCGGCGCCGGTGACCTCGGCCGGCGCACCGGAGCGCACCGCGGTCAGCTCCTCGGCGGTGACGGCCAGCTCGGCCATTCCCGTCCATCCGGACTCCACCGCCAGCTGGGCGCGGTACTCCTGGGCGGCCATGCCCACGGCAGCGGCTTTGACCCGCATCGGCAGGTCCTTGCTGACCAGCACCACCTCCTGCCCGTCGGCGGCCAGGTTGCGCGCGACGGCCAGGATGCGGCTGTCGTTGTCACCGAGTCGGAACCCGGCCGGCAGCACCGCCGGGTCGGAGTGGTTCAGCTCGACCCGCACCGTGCCGCCGTCGTCCCCGATCGGCAGCGGCGCATCGAGGCAGCCGTGCCGGATCCGGAGGTCGTCCAGCAGCCGCAGCGCGGAGCGGGCGAAGTAGCCCAGTTCCGGGTGGTGGCGTTTGGCCTCCAACTCCGTGACGACGACCAGCGGCAGCACGACGTCGTGCTCGTGGAAGCGCCGGATGGCCTGGGGATCTGCCAGCAGCACGCTGGTGTCCAGGACGTAGGTGAGCCTGGCGTCGGAACGGTGGGTTTCCGGGTGTGCCACGTCAGCTCCTCGTCGGTCCGTCGCGCCGCAGCGCCGGCGGACCGGTGCTCAGCGGATGGACCGGGAGGGGCCCGTCGGGGACACGACCGGGGGCGAACCGCCGGGTGGCAGGCCCACCCGGTCAGCTGGCTCGGACGTTCCCACGCGGCCTCCCGGAGCGGCCGGAACGCTCCGGCCGTATGCGTCTGACGCTAGCCGAGCGGGATCGGGAAGGTGCGGCGCGACACCTGCGCGCCACGGCCGGTAGGCCGCGCGGCCGGTGTCAGCTGTGAGTTGCGGCCGGCCGGGTTTCGCGCGGCCCGTCGTCCGGTTGCCCAACCACAGGCGCCAGCTGTGGCGGGGACGGCTCCCGATCGGGTCCAGATCCCGCGCCCGTGCTGTCGGGGCCGGGCCGGGGTGCGGGCAACCCCGGGGCGTTGGCAATCAGCGCATCGACCCAGCGCGCGTCCGGGTCGGCATCGACGAGCAGGCTCTTGACCAACAGCGTCATCGGGATCGCCAGCAGGGCGCCGAGCGGGCCGAGCACGAATGCCCAGAACACCAGCGAGAGGAAGGAGATCGAGGTCGTCACCCCGATCGAGTTCCCCAGATAGCGCGGCATGATGAACGACTCGATCACCACGTTGAGGGCGGAGTAGAGCACGAGGACGAGGATCCCGGTCTCCGGGCCGCCAGCCAGCAGGCCCAGCAGGGTGGGCGGGACCACGCCGAGAACGAAGCCGATGTTGGGGATGTAATTCGTCAGGAACGAGAGCAGACCCCACATCAGCGCGAGCGGAACACCGAGCACCATCAGGCCGACGGTGTCCAGAGCGGCCACGACCACCCCGAACACCGTGGAGACGACCAGGTAGCGGCGGATGCCCCGCGCGAACCCGCTCAGCGCGTCGGCCAGTCGCGCGTGCGCCACGTTCAGCAGCGCCAGGCGGCCGGCGGCCCGGTTCGCGTCCGCTACCAGGAACACCAACACCGTGACGAGCAGCAGCGCCCCGCTGAACAGCCCCTGCACCTGACCGATCAGTGTCTGGACCAGTCCGAGGAGCCGGTCCGGCCCGATCGTCCCCGCGGCGGCCGACATCTGCGCCTGCGTGACACCCAACCGGTCCAGCAGGGCGACTACCTGGTTGACCAGGGACCCGAACTCGTCGGTGTATCTCGGTAGCGTCACGGCAAGCTGCGCCAGCGACAGACCGAGGGCGGCGACCAGCCCGAACAACCCGACATAGACGATCAGCAGCGCGACGGTCACCGCGACCCAGCCGGGTAGTCGGCTGGCGATGCGACGCTGCAGCGGGTGGACCGCGACGACGAGGATCAGCCCGAGCAGGATCGGCCCCAACAGGCTGGCGATGCTGCGCAACCCGGCGATCATGACGACCGCGCCGCCGAACCCGAGCAGGACCGCCAAGCCGCGCGGAAAGCCGGGCACCGGACGATGCGACACCGGGGCCGCGGTCGCGCCCGACACCCGACCGGTGCCGCTCACGCTCGATTCCGACGCGACTCGACGTCGGCCCTGCCCGACGCCGCCTGCCGTTCGTCGGTGGAAGGCTCGGCGACGTCCTCGCGGGTGGAACGGTCGTCCGGACCCGGCCGCTCCTCCGGGCCGGGCCGGTCGTCGGACCCCTCGTCCGGTGTGCGCTCGTCAGGTGTGCGCTCGTCCGGTGTGCGCTCGTCCGGTGTGCGCTGATCGGCGGTCCGGTTCAGGCGATCCTGAGTGGCGATGAAGATATTGATCCACTCCGCGCGCGGGTCGGCATCGATCAGCACGCTCTTGACCAGCAATGTCATCGGGATGGCGAGCAGCGCGCCGAGCGGGCCGAGCACGAACGCCCAGAACACCAGTGACAGGAACGACATCGTGGCCGTCACGCCCACCGAATCACCGGTGACCCGGGGCTGGATGATGGCCTGGATCACCAGGTTGAGCACCGAATAGACCGCTACGACGAGCAGGGCCGTCCGCGGGCCACCCTCCAGCAGGCCCAGCAGCGCCGGCGGGATCAGCCCCAGCAAAAACCCGATGTTGGGGATGTAGTTGGTCAGGAAGGACACCAGGCCCCAGAGCAGCGCCAGCGGCACTCCCAGTGCGAACAGGGCGGCAGTGTCGAGCACCGCGACGATCAGGCCGAACACGGTGGAGACCACGAGGTAACGGCGGACCCCGCCGGCAAAGTCGTTCAACGCGTGGGACAGCAGCGTGCGCGGCCCCAGCAGTAGGCGCAGTCGTTCGGATGCCTGGTTCGCGTCGGCGACGAGGAACACCAACACGGTGACCAGCAGCACGAACCCGGACAGCGCCCCCTGCAGCTGTCCGAGCAGGGTCTGAAGGAAACCGAGGACCGGGCTGACCCCGATGGCCCCGGCCGTGGAAGTGATCTGCCGCTCCGAGACCCCAAACCGGCCCAGTAACGCTGCACCCTGGTTGACCAGGCTCTGGAACTGACCGGCGTAGCCCGGCAGGGTCGTGGCCAACCGGGCGATCGACAGCCCCAACCCGGCCAGCAGGCCGAGCACGACGGCATAGATCGTGAGCAGCGCGACCGTGATCGCAATCCAGCCCGGCAGCACCCGGGCGATCATCCGCTGCAGCGGGTGAACGGCGATGACCAGCACGATGCCGAGGAAGACCGGGCCGAACAGGTCGGCGATGCTGCGCAACCCGGCGATCAGCAGCACGGCGCCCGCGACCCCCAGCAGCACGACCAGCCCACGGGGCATCAGCGCGGTGCCTGCCCTGCGCCCGGCCTCCGCCGCGGGCTCACCGCCCGGCGTCATGTTCCGAACCGGCGATTTCTCAGCGCATAACTGCGCAGCGCCCGCAGGAAGTCGACCTTGCGGAATGCCGGCCAGTAAGCCTCGCAGAAATACAGCTCGGAATGCGCGGACTGCCAGAGCAGGAAGCCGCTCATCCGCTGCTCCCCCGAGGTCCGGATGATCAGGTCCGGGTCGGGTTGGCCACGGGTGTACAGGTGCTCGGCGATGTGCTCGACGTCGAGGACGTCGGCCAGTTCCTCGATGCTGGTGCCGGCACGGGCGTGCTCGTGCAGTAGGGAACGGACCGCGTCGGCGATCTCCCGCCGGCCGCCGTACCCGATTGCGACGTTGACGGTCATGCCGGGACGGTCGGCGGTGGAGTCCGCGGCCGCCTTCAACGAAAGCGCGGTCGCTGTCGGCAGCAGGTCCAGGGCGCCCATCGGGTGGACCCGCCAATGACCGGTGGCGGCCAAGTCGGTGACGGTGCCCTCGATGATCTCCACCAGCGCGCTCACCTCCGCCGGGGGGCGGGACAGATTCTCCGTCGAGAGCAGCCAGAGGGTGACGATCTCGACACCGACCTCGTCGCACCACTCCAGCAGGTCCCGGATTCTGCCGGCGCCGCTGCGGTACCCGTCGGCATCACTGTGTCCGACCGAGCGTGCCCATCGGCGGTTGCCGTCCAGCATCACCCCGACGTGGCGGGGCACGCGGTCCCGGTCGACGTGCGCCGCCAGACGCCGGCCGTAGAGCCGGTAGACGAGTTCGCGTGCGACCGCCCTGGCCACCGGTCCGCCCGGTATCGCCATGCCACCTCCCCAACCGGCGGCCCGCCGCTGCCGCATACCCGGGGCGGCGGCGCGTCCACCCCGCCTGCAGACGGTAGCCCGCGGGCCGGTCCCGCACGCGGCGGACGGGCTAGCGTTGCGCCGACGGTGGATGCGGGCGCGGTGACGAACCGGGCGGGACCGGCGGTGGGCGCGGCGATCCGAGCGGCGGTGGGAGCAGCGATGACCGAGCTGGTCAGCGGGGGAACCCGGACCGCTGCGCCACCCGGGAAGCCGGCGCTGCGCGGCTGGCTGCACGCCGGCACGTTCCCGGTGGCGATGGTGGCCGGCATCCTGCTGGTCGCGCTCGCCCCGAGCCAGCGCTCGCGGCTGGCGATCGCGGTGTTCACGGTGACCGCGGGGCTGTTGTTCGGCGTCAGCGCGATCTATCACCGGGGGCGCTGGTCGACGCGCACCACGGTGGCGCTGCGCCGGCTCGATCACTCGAACATCTTCCTCTTGATCGCCGGCACATACACGCCGTTCGCGGTCACCCTGCTCGATGCTCACGCCGCCGCGGTGCTGCTGAGCCTCGTCTGGGGCGCGGCTGCGCTGGGGGTCGCGTTCCGGGTGTTCTGGCTGGGGGCTCCCCGCTGGCTCTATGTGCCGGTCTATGTGGCGATGGGCTGGTCGGCGGTCTTCTGGCTGCCCGCATTTGGACGGACCGGCGGGGCGGCGGTGGTCGCGCTGATCGTCACAGGAGGCGCTTTCTACGTGGTGGGCGCGCTGGTCTACGCGCTTCGGCGGCCGAACCCGGCGCCGCGCTCATTCGGCTTCCACGAGATCTTCCACGCCTGCACGGTGCTCGGCTTCACCGCCCACGTCGTCGGCATCGGACTGGCCGCCTTCGCCCGCGGCTGAGATCGGCTGCCCGGCTTCGCGCGCGGCTTAAGGATCAGCTCTGGTCGGCTTCGCGCGCGGCTGAGGATCAGCTGTGGTCGGCTCACCCTGCCAGTTCGGCGGCCAGCTCGGCCGGGCTGGTGACCGGTCGGCGACAGACGAAGCCCCGACACACATAGGCCGCGGCCACACCGTCGACGAGCGGGCGCCCAGCCAGCAGCGGGATGCCTGGGGTGTCCGGCTCCCCGACTGCGACCACGGTGCCCGCGGCCGTCGCCTGCCAGGCCACCCGCGCCAACTCGGCCCGCCCCGGGTCGTCCGGGTCTCCGACCACCGCGATCTGCAGCGGCCCGGCGAGCATCGCCTCGGCCACCGACAGTCCGGCCGCGACGGCACGCGGCGCCGCAGCGGCCAGTTCGGGCGCCGGGAGCAGCGTCGCAGCGGCGGCACGGTGCTGCGATGAGCCGGTGATGGCCGAGTACGCGAGCAGCGCCGCCGCGCCCAGATGGGTTCCCGACGGAGTCGGCCCGTCGGCGGGATCGCGCGGTCGCCGGGGCAGCCCGGACGCGCCGTGACTGTCGGCGGCGGTGTCGAACAGCCCCCCGGCACCATCGGCGAACCGGTCCGGCAACTGCCCCAGCAGCGCCCCCGCCTGTTGGACGTAGCCGCCTCGTCCGGTCGCGCCGGCCAGGGTGAGCAGCGCCCCCGCCAGGGCGGCGACGTCCTCCAACACTGCGTCGGCCGACCCGGGCCGGCCGTCGCGCGAGGTGCGCAGCAGCCGGCCGTCCGCGCCGGTGTTGGCCGCTGCCAGCTGCTCGGCGGCGACCACGGCGGCCGCCGTCCACTCCGGCCGGCCGAAGGCCTCCCCGGCCCGGGCGAGCGCGTCGATGGCCAGCGCGTTCCACGCGGTCACGACCTTGTCGTCGCGGGCCGGTTGCGGACGTTCCCGCCGGGCGGCAAGCAGCCGGGTCCGCACCCGCTGGAACCGGTCGGCATCGGCCGATGGCCCGTCAGGCAGTTGCAGCGTGGAGGCGCCCCCCTCGAAGGTGCCCGCGTCGGTGACCCCGAAAATCACCGCGGCCCACGCGCCGTCGTCCGGGCCGAGGATGTCGACCAGCTGCAAGGGGGTCCACACGTAGGTGGCGCCTTCGACGCCGCGGGTGCGACCATCCGGGCCGGTGAGTGTGGTGTCGGCGTCCAGGCTGGCGGCGAACCCGCCCGCCGGTGTCCGCAGGTCGTCGAGCAGGAACGTGGCGATGCCGGCGGCAACCCGGGCCGGCTCGGGGGCACCGGTCAGCGACCACTGCCGGGTGTACTCACGCAGCAGCAGGGCGTTGTCGTAGAGCATCTTCTCGAAGTGCGGCACCACCCAGGCGCGGTCGACGGCGTAGCGGGCGAAACCGCCGGCCAGCTGGTCGTGGATCCCGCCACGGGCCATCGCGGTCAGGGTCGCCCCGGCCATCGACGCCGCCCGGGTCGACCCGGTGCGAGCGGCATGGTCGTGCAACAGGCCGAGCACCGTTGAGGGCGGGAACTTCGGTGCGCGGCCGAATCCCGGGTGTTCGGTGTCGAAGTCGGGAACCAGCGCGGTGACGGCATCATCGAGGGCCTGCGCGGTCAGCTCTCGGGGGTCAGCGCCGGCCAGGTCAGCTTCGGACAGTACGTACTGCGCCGGAAGGTGCTGCGCCGGCAGATCAGCAGTGGGATCGGCACGGGCCGTCAGGGCCGTGTCAATGCGCCCGGCCGCGGTCAGCACCCCGGCCCGGTCGCCTTCCCAGGTCTGCGCGACCGCCTGCAACAGGGCGGTGAACGCCGGCAGCCCGTGCGTCGGTCGCGGCGGGTAGTAGGTGCCGCAGTGGAACGGGCGGGCGTCCGGGGTGGCGAAGACCGTCATCGGCCAGCCACCGGATCCGGTGAGGGCGACGGTGGCGGCCATATATACCGCGTCCACGTCGGGGCGTTCCTCCCGGTCGACCTTGACGGCCACAAAATGCTCGTCGATGAAGGTCCCGACGGCCGGGTCCTCGAAGGATTCGTGCGCCATGACGTGGCACCAGTGGCAGGCCGCGTAGCCAATGGAGATCAGCAACGGGACGTCGCGGCGGCGGGCTTCAGCAAGCGTCTCGGGGTTCCATTCGCGCCAGTCGACCGGGTTGTCCGCGTGCTGACGCAGGTACGGGCTGGTGCTCCCGGCGAGACGGTTCACGTGATCCTCTCGGCCCTCGACTGTGCCGGGCTTGGTTCGTCGAGCAACGCAGCTCATCGTCCCACGAGCGCCTGCCGCGGTTGAGCGTCCGCTCGGCGAGCACCCCACGAAGGCCCTCCGAAGCGGGGGGGCCCGTCAGCGGCGGCAGTCAGCTGCAGTGCTGCTACGCAGCTTTGCAGTAGTCTCAAGGGGATGAGCGACTCCACCGGTACCTTCCACGGATTCCTGACGATCCAGGGCCGCGGAACGATGGCACTGCCACCGGCGCTGCGCTCCCGACTGGGTCTGGATAAGCCCGGCGCGCAGGTCGAGGTGACCGAGCGGGCGGACGGGGTGCTCGAACTCCGCCCAACCGTTCCCGTCCCCGCGGCCGATGCGTGGTTCTGGGACCGCCGGTGGCAGGACGGCGAGCGTGAGGTCGACGGGCACGTCGCTGCCGGCGAGGTCGCGGTACACGACGACCCCGACGCCCTCCTTGCCCACCTGGGCGACCTCGATGAGGCATGAAGTTCGAGACGACTCCGCGCTTTGATGCTGACTACCGGTCGCTGGCACGGGAGGCCAGGCAGCTCTTCCGGGAGGTCATTCCCGCTTTCAGCACCGCCTGCGACTCCTACGCTGCGGACCCCGTCGGGTTCACCTGGCCAGCGGCCTTGCGCGTCTCAGCGCTGCGTGGCGCGAGGGCCGTCTGGGAGATGACCTGGTCGTTCGCATCCCCGGACGGGCGGGCGACCTTCGAGTTCGGCACCGTCGAGGGTGAGCGGCGACTGCGGTGGCGCCGAATCGGTGACCACGCCGTGCATCGCCGTCCCTGACGGCCCTGGCGCATCCGCAGCGGCCCGAGTGTGTGGGCGACCGAACGCTTTGGAGGGTTTGTGGTCGCCGAACGCGCCTACACCCGACCACAACCCCTCCAAAGCGAGGTCGGGGGACCGCCGGGCAGCTCAGCGTTCGCTGCGGCCCCGCTCTGGCTTCCGGCCGGCCGCCGGCGGCTGCGGCGGCTGCGGCCTCGCCCCGGTTGGCGCTGAGCTCGCCGGGGCGTCGGCGGGTTGCTGCGAGCCGTCGTCGAAGTCGACCTTGCGTAGCTGATGGCCCATCGAGCGCACCAGGAAAAACAGGGCCACTCCCAACCCGACAACGACAAAGAACGCCACCAGACCCGGCCCGACGTGATTCGGGTTGTCGCCGGGATTGACCGCCGGCGCCGGGGAGGCGGCCGCCCGGATCACGCCGGGCCAGAACGAGCTCATGCCGGCGATCCCCGCAGCCCCGCGAACAGGTCGTCCTCCGGGGCGCCGGTGGGCACCAGGCTCTCGACCAGCTGAAAGTCCTCGGTCGGCCAGGTGGCCCGTTGCACGTCCAGGGGCACGCTGAACCAGCCGCTGTCCGGGTCGATCTGGGTGGCGTGGGCGATCAGCGCCTGGTCCCGGACCTCGAAGAAGTCGCCACAGGGCACCCTCGTGGTGACCAGGGAGTCCGGGTCCGGTTGGACCTCGGCGCCCTCGGAGTCCGCCTCCTCCAACCACTGCTTGACCCGATCCGCGAACGGCGAGGGCACCCCGATGTCCCCCAGCGCCTCGTGCAGCGCGTTCAGCCGGGCCCGGCTGAACGAGCGGTGGTAATAGAGCTTGCTCGGCTGCCAGGCCGGACCGGCGTCGGGGAACCGGTTCGGGTCTCCGACGGCCTCCCAGGCGGCGACGCTGATCTCGTGGCAGCGGATGTGGTCCGGGTGCGGGTAGCCGCCGCTCTCGTCGTAGGTGGTGACCACGTGCGGTCGCAACCGGCGCAGCACCCGGACCAGGGCCTCGGTGGACTCCTCCAACGGTACGAGGGCGAAGCAGCCCGGTGGCAGGTCGGGGCGGGGGTCGCCCTCGGGCAGCCCGGAATCGACGAAGCCGAGCCATTCCTGCCCGATGCCGAGGATCGCCGCGGCCCGTGCCATCTCCTGGCGGCGGATGCTGCTGAGGTTCGCCACGACCTCGGGCCGGTCCATCTTCGGGTTGAGGATCGACCCCGCCTCCCCGCCGGTGCAGGTGACGACGGTGACCTGGACGCCCTCGTCGACATATCGGGCGGTGCTGGCGGCTCCCTTACTGGACTCGTCGTCGGGGTGCGCGTGCACATGGACCAGGCGCAGCGGGCCGTCGCCCACCGGTCCCGGATTGGGGGTGGTGCTGGTCTGACTGGTGGTGGTGGTGGTCACCGCGGAGCTTCTCCCAGCTGTGCTGTGGGGTGGTCGGGTCGGGCACCGCGCGGCTCGCTTCGGCACGGGGTGCACCACCATGGTGACGTGTCCACGCCGTCGCGTCCCACCCCGGCACCGGCGGCACCACCGCGCTACGACCGGCGACTGCTCGTGGCCCGGTACGGCGAACGGCGCGCGACCCAGCTGCTGGGGCTGACGGGGGCCGACGCGCCCCGACCGCGCCGGGTGCGGCCGGTCGCCGTGCTCGCGGCCGTGGTCGCGGCGATCGGGCTCGCCTGGGTGGTCTGGGTGTGGCAGAACGCGACGACCGGCGCGATCTCGGCGGACCTGGTCCGGCTGCGCCCAGCCGCCACCGGGCAGGGCCTGGTGGTGACCTGGACGCTGAGCCGCGACCCCGGAACCGCCGTCACCTGCCAGGTCCGGGCCACCGGTGGCGACGGGTCGACCGTGGGATCGCTGCCGGTCACCGTCCGTGCGGGGCAGGCGCGCAACACCCAGCTGGTCACCGATATCCGCACCGTCGCCCAGGCGGTGACCGCTGATGTCAGTGGCTGCCATGTGAGCCCGGTACCCGTCCCGGACAGCCCGCCCGCGCGCTGAGCCGCCCGTTGCTGGGCTGGCCCGCCCGGCTCCCACGTTGGTAGCGTCGCTCGGATCGGACGGCGCGCCGAAACGGCCCGGTGGCGCGGCGTCGCCCATCCGATTCGATCAGCAACCCCGGCCGGACACCACAACTCCGGCACCGAGCCCGCCACTATCCGCACCCCGACCACCCCCGTCGGCGAGACCGGTCCGCACACCGCGGTGCGCGACCACTGAGGAGCACGCGATGACCCAGACCCACCCGAACCAGACCGCACCTGGTGCGACCAACGGCGCCGGGACGGACGTGGTCTGGCTGACGCAGGAGGCCTTCGACCGGCTGCAGGCCGAACTGGCCCAGCTCTCCGGTCCGGGTCGGGTGGAGATCGCCCGGGTGATCGAGGAAGCGCGGGCGGAGGGTGACCTGCGCGAGAACGGCGGCTATCAGGCGGCGCGGGAGGAGCAGGGCAAGGCCGAGGGCCGGATCCGCCAGCTGGACCAGATGCTCCAGCGGGCCAAGGTCGGCGCGGCGCCCGAGCAGGCCGGGGTGGTGGCGCCCGGGTCGAAGGTCACCGCCCGGTTCGTCGGGGACGAGGAGGTCGTCACCTTCATCCTCGGTTCGCGTGAGGTCGCCGGCCTTGACGACTCCGTCGACCTGGACGTGTACTCCCCGCAGTCCCCGCTGGGCACCGCGGTCAACGGCCACGCCGTGGGCGACCGGGTGACCTTCACCACCCCGACCGGCGCCTCCATGCAGGTCGACATTCTCGACGCGCGGCCCTTCAACGGCTGAGCCGCAGACGCATCGGCGGTTGCCGTGATCGGGGCACCCGGCCGCCGGGCAGGATGCCCGGGTGCTGCTCTCCGACCGTGACATCCGTTCCGCACTGGCCGATGGGCGGGTGGTTCTGGACCCACTCGAGCTGTCGATGGTTCAGCCCTCCAGCGTCGATGTCCGCCTCGACCGCTGGTTCCGGCTGTTCGACAACCATCGCTACGGGGTGATCGACCCGGCCATCGACCAGCCGGACCTGACCCGACTAGTGGAGGTCGAGGGCGAGGAATCGTTCGTGCTGCACCCCGGGGAGTTCGCCCTCGGGTCGACGTATGAGCGCGTCGGATTGGCCGACGACCTGGCCGCCCGGTTGGAGGGCAAGTCCAGTCTGGGCCGCCTCGGCCTGCTGACCCACTCAACCGCCGGGTTCATCGACCCCGGTTTTGCCGGGCACGTCACGCTGGAGCTGAGCAACGTGGCAACCCTGCCGATCCGGCTGTGGCCAGGGATGAAGATCGGCCAGCTGTGCTTCTTCACCCTGTCCAGCCCGGCCGAGCACCCGTACGGCGCGGATCGCCACGGCTCGCGCTATCAGGACCAGCGCGGCCCGACGGCCAGCCGGTCCCACCAGAACTTCTACCGAACCAGGGTGTGATGCCCGCCGTCGCTCAGCCGTGAGCGTCGACGCGAACGCCTCGCTCAGCCGTGAGCGTCGACGCTGCGGCCCGTCGCGCGCAGTGCGTCCACCAGGCGGTCGGCATGCTCCGGGCCCCGGGTCTCCACCGCCACGTCGATGGATACCTCTCCCACAGCGAGCCGGCCGGACACCCGCTGGTGCACCACCTCCAGCACGTTCGCATCCGCGGCCGCCAGCTGCGCCAGTAGGCCGGCCAGGGCGCCGGGCCGGTCGGGCACCACCACCCGAAGGGACAGGAACCGGCCTGCGGCGACCAGCCCGGAACGGATGATGCGCAGCAGCAGCAGCGGATCGACGTTGCCGCCGGAGAGCACGGCCACCACCGGGGTACGCAGCTGGTCGCCAACGCCCTCCAACAGCGCAGCGACCCCGGCCGCCCCGGCCGGCTCGACAACGACTTTGGCCCGCTCCAGCAGCAGGACTACGGCGCGCGCCAGCCCCGGCTCGCTGACGGTGACGATCTGGTCGACGTACTTCCGCACCAGCCCGAACGGCACGTCGCCGGGCCGGCCGACCGCGATCCCGTCCGCCATCGTCGCCATCGCCGCCAGCCCGACCGGCTCGCCCGCAGCCAGCGAGGGCGGGTAGGCCGCGGCGCCCGCCGCCTGCACCCCGACGACCCGCACGTCCGGACGGAGGCTCTTCACCGCGCATGCCACGCCCGCGAGCAGTCCGCCGCCGCCAGTGCACACCAGCACGGTGGCCACCTCCGGACACTGTGCCAGGATCTCCAGTCCCACGGTTCCCTGCCCCGCCACGACGTCCGGGTGATCGAAGGGATGCACGAGCACGGCTCCGGTCGCAGCGGCGAAGGCGCGCGCGGCGACCAACGCCTCGTCGATCGTGGCTCCGGCGTTCACGACCTCGGCGCCGTACTCGCGGGTGGCGTTCTCCTTCGCGATCGACGCTCCCTCGGGCATGAAGACGGTCGCCGGGGTGCCGAGCAGCCCGGCCGCCAACGCCACCCCCTGCCCGTGGTTGCCGGCGCTGGCCGCCACCACCCCGCGGCCGCGTTCGGCCCTGCTCATCCGAGCGATCCGGGTATAGGCACCGCGGATCTTGAAGGAGCCGGCCCGTTGCAGGTTCTCGCACTTGAGCAGGACCGGACCGCCGACCGCCTCGGACAGCCATCGGGAACCCTCCAGCGGCGTTCGGTGCGCGACCCCGACCAGATCGGTGGCCGCGCGCTGGATGTCGGCCAGCGTGACCGCCGACCCGCCCCCCTGTGGGTCTTTCACTCAGAGCCCGCCCAGCGTGCCGGCCGAGCCCGCTCCCAGCTGTTCGGCGTCCGCGGTCCCGGCTCCGGCGTCCGCGGTCCCGGCTCCGACGTCCGCGGTCCCGGCTCCGACCGCCGCGGTGGGGGGACCGCGCAGGACGGCGGTGGCGGCTGCGGCGACCGGGACCGCGAACAGCACTCCGACAATCCCGCCGAGCAGCCCACCGGCCGTGATGGCCAGGAATACCGCGAGCGGATGCAGGCTGACCGCCCGCCCCAGCAGCAGCGGCTGCATCACGTGCCCCTCCAGTTCGACGACCACCAGCACGCCGATCAGCATGAACAGCGCGATCAGCGGCCCAGAGCCCACGAACGCGACAAGCACCGCCACCGTCCCACTGGTCAGCGTTCCCACGATGGGGATGAAGGCGCCGATGAAGACGAGAATCCCCAACGGCACAGCGAGTTTCACCCCGAGTACGGCGGCTACCACGCCCACCCCGACCGCGTCGACGAGAGCGACGATCACAGTCGCTCGGACGAAACCGGTGATGGCCGCGAAGGCCCGACGACCGGCGGAATCGACCGCCACACCCGCCGGGCCGGGAAACCGCCCGGCCAGAAACGCCCAGATGTTGCGCCCGTCGGAGAGGAAGAAGAACAGCGTGAACAGTGCGACCACAGCCCCGGTGACCACATGGCCGATCTGCGAGCCGACGCTGAGAGCACCGGACACAACCCCACCGGCACCCCCCGAGGTCAGGGTTGAGCGGGTCCGGTCGTAGGCGCCCTGCAGGTCCTGCTCGGATATGCCGAACGTGGACAGCAGACCCTGCAGCTGCCCCACGGCGTTCCCGACCGAGGCCGTCAGATCGTCGATGTCGCTGGCGATCCGGGTCCCGACCAGCGTCCCCAGCCCGCCGATGAACGCCAACAGCAGCAGCAGCGTCACCAGCGCGGCCAGCCCTCGCGGCAGGTGCGCGCGTCGCAGCGCGTCGGCCAGGGGGTAGAGCAGGGCTGCCAGCAGCACGGCGATGGCCACGGCGACGGTCAGCTCGTACAGCAGCACCATCGCGGTGAACACCAGCGCGACCGCCGCCAGACAGATCAGCAGCCGCCAGGACCAGTCGCTGGCCAGGACCAGCGGTCGCGGCACCCCGGGCAGCGCGCCACGCCGCCGACCGGTCGAACCGGTCGAACCGGTCGAACCGGGCTGCCCGGGCCGCCGCGGGGTCCGGTCGGCGGCACTGCGGCGACGACGCCCGGCCACCCGGGTAGCTGTGCTCACCCGGGGAACGGTACTGACCGGTGACGGCTCAACGGGCCGCACTAGCGTCGCGTCGTGACCTCATCTGACGAGCCGACCGGGACCGACAGCACTCCCGCCACCGTCATCGGAGCACCAGGCCCCACCCCGACACGGCCCGCCGAGCTGCCCGACACCGTCGGTGAACTGCGGGCGTCCGGGCACACCTACCGCGACGTCGCGGCGGAGATGCGGGAGAACCTGCTGGCCCGGATGCGATCGGGGCTGCCCCGCTTCCCCGGCATCGTCGGCTTCGACGAGACTGTGCTGCCGGAGCTGGAGCGCGCCCTGCTGGCCGGGCACGACGTGGTGCTGCTGGGCGAGCGCGGGCAGGGCAAGACACGGCTGATCCGCACCCTGGTGGGGCTGCTGGACGAGTGGAGCCCGGCCATCGCCGGCTCGGAGGTCAACGAGCACCCGTACGCGCCCTTCACCGTGGCATCGCTGCGTCGCGGCCGGGAGCTCGGCGACGACCTGCCGATCACCTGGCGCCACCGAAGCGAGCGCTACGCGGAGAAGCTGGCCACCCCCGACACCTCCGTCGGGGACCTGATCGGTGATGTCGACCCCGTCCGGGTGGCCGAGGGCCGCTCGCTGGGCGACCCGGAGACGGTGCACTACGGGCTGGTCCCCCGCACCAACCGGGGCATCTTCGCCGTCAACGAGCTGCCCGACCTGGCCGAGCGGATCCAGGTGTCGCTGCTGAACGTGTTGGAGGAACGCGACATCGCCATCCGTGGGTACTCCCTGCGCCTGCCGCTGGACCTGCTCGTGGTCGCCAGCGCGAACCCGGAGGACTACACCAACCGGGGCCGGATCATCACCCCGCTCAAGGACCGGTTCGGCGCAGAGATCCGCACCCACTACCCCCTGGACCTGGCCGACGAGGTGGACCTGGTCCGGCAGGAGGCGGCGCCGGTCGCGACCGTTCCCGAGCACCTGCTGGCGGTGCTGGCCCGCTTCACGCGGGCGGTGCGCGAATCCCCGTCGGTGGACGCCCGCTCGGGGGTCTCGGCGCGGTTCGCGATCGCGGGGGCGGAAACCGTCGGCGCCGGTGCGCTGCGCCGCGGTGCGCTGACTGGAGAGGACGCGCCGGTCGCCCGCGTCGGAGACCTGCCGGCAGTGGTGTCCACCCTGCGCGGCAAGGTCGAGTTCGAGTCCGGCGAGGAGGGTCGGGAAGAGGAGTTGCTGTCCCACCTGCTGCGCCTGGCGATCGTGGAGACCTACCGCGACCTGCTCGCCGGGATGGACCTGTCCGCCTTCGCGGCAGCGTTCGCCGACGGGAAGGTTGTCCACGCCGGGGAGCTGACCGGGTCCGAGCCGCTGCTGGCCGCCGTCGGCCCGGTCCCCGGACTCGCCAAGGTGATCACCGCTCTCGGCTTCGACGACGCCGCCGGCCCGGCGGAAGCCGCGTCCGCGCTGGAGTTCGTGCTGGAGTCGCTACACCTGACCCGCCGGCTGTCCAAGCTCACCGATCCCGACGGGCGGACCGTCTACCGGACCTGAGCGCCGTCCGGCGCGGACGGCTCGGGCGGCTCGGCGGCTCGGGTGGCTCGGGGTCGATCGCGCGCGGCGGTGCGCTCGGCTCCTACGTCCTCGACATCGCCTACCTGGAACACCGGGTCGCTGTCGAGATCGACGGATTCGCCTTCCACAGCTCCCCACCCGGTTCCGCGAGGACCGGGAACGCCAGAACGCGCTGGTGTTGGCCGGGTGGACGGTCATCCGGTTCACCTGGTGGGACGTGATCGAGCAGCCCGGCCCGCCTGGTCGCCGAGGTCGGCCAGGCCCTGCGGTCCGTTCCGCGTTGAGTGGAGTCCCCGCCAGCGGTCAGGATGGCGGGGTGACAGCTGTCGTGCGCCAGGCGGCAGCCCCGGTGGAGGGTCACGACCCGCGTCGAACGCGCGCCTGGGTGGGGCCACTGCTGATCGGGCTGCTGGCTGCCGGGGTGTACGCGGTCCAGCTGAACCGGGCGTCCCCGTGGCGCGACGAGGTCGCCACCATCGACGCGGCCCGCCGATCGTGGGCGGGCATCTTCACCCTGACCGGGCACGTGGACGCCGTGCACGCCGCCTACTACTTGATCACCCACCTGGTCGCCAGCCTCGACCCGGGCCCGGTCCAGGTGCTGGACGGCCGGGTGATCGGCGTGGTCGCCATGGCGGCGGGCGCGGCGGGCGCGGCGGTCCTCGGGCGTTGGACCGACCGCCCGGCCAGCGGAGTATTCGCCGGACTGATGCTGGCCGCCTCGCCACTGGCCTCCCGCTATGCCCAGGAGGCCCGCCCGTTCGCCCTCAGTACGGCATTGGCGGTGGCGGCCACCCTCGCCCTGGTGGCAGCGATCCGACATCGCGGTCCGACACCGGGACGCTGGGCGGTCTACGCGGTGGCGGTGGTGTTGCTGGGCGTGGTCGAGGTGCTTGCGCTGCTGCTATTGGTGGCCCACGCGGTCGCGGTCCTCGCCACCCGGCGCGCCCAACTCCGGGCATGGCTGGTCGCGGCCGCGGTCGCGTTGGTGGTGCTCAGCCCGCTCCTGGCGCTCACGGTGTCCCAGCGCGGGCAGGTGTCCTGGCTGACGGCCCCGGCACCGGCACAGCTGGCCCGCTTCGGTGGCCTGGCCGTGGGCTCGACGACCGGCGTCGTGGTGCTGGTGCTGGCAACCGCGCTGGGTGCTGCCGGCGCGCTGCTCGCCAGGCACCACAGCGGCGAGGGGGGTCAAGAGCCGGCGGGGGGCGTGCGCGGGTGGGCGCTGCCGCTGAGCTGGGGGATCGGACTGCCGGTGCTGCTGTGGCTGGTCAGCCAACTGCACCCGCTCTTCGACGCCCGCTACCTACTGTTCGCCCTGCCGGGTATTGCGCTGCTGGTCGGCCGCGTGCTGGCCCGGCTACGACTCGCCGCCGGGGCCGCCGCGCTGATCCTGGTGGCGGCGGCGGGCGTCCCGGAACAGGTCGCCGTCCGCGGCCCAGGTGGGCACAACGAGAACATCCGCGCCCTGGACGCGGCCGTCGCAGCCGCGCGCCGCCCCGGTGACATGGTGCTGTTCGTGCCGGACGCGACCAGCCGGGTCAGCCAGCTGGACCCCGCCATCTGGGTGGGCACGACCCGGCTGCGCCCGGACCGGGCTGCTCCCCCTGCCGCCACCGCCACCCACCGGGTGCTGCTGATCCAGCGCGTCACCAGGACCGGGGAACCGGAGACTCCGCGGGAGCGGGCGGCCCTGCGGCGCCTGGCTCGCGACCACCGCAGGGTGTCGCAGACCGCGGTGACCGGCCTGCTGCTCTCGGTGTGGGAGCCGAGCCCCGGCGCACCCCCGAGCCCCGGCGTGGGCCCAACCGCCGGCGCACGCCCGACCGGGCCGGCATAGCGTCGGGGGGTGGCCCGCTCCCCGCGTCGGTTCCGCTACTCCGCCTGGTCCGACGGTCCGGATCCGCTCGCCCCGCCCTTCGATGTCCGCGCCGCCGTGGACCAGCTCGGCGAACGGATGCTCGGCGGGGAAAGCCTGCGCGAGGCGCTGCGGGACCTGCTTCGCCGCGGGCCCGACGGAGCGCAACGCGGTGGGCTGGACGACCTGGCGCGCCGGGTCCGCAAACGGCGCGAGCAGCTACGCCGCTCCGGGCGCTTCGGCGGGACGTTGGACCAGGTCCGGGAGCTGCTGGAGCAGGCGCTGACCGCCGAACGGGCCGAGCTGACCGCCGAACGGGCCGAGCTGATCGCCGACGAGGGCGACGACGCCCGCCTGGACGAGGCGGAGCTGGCGGCGCTGCCCGACGACACCGCGCGGGCGGTGCAGGCCCTCGCCGACCGGGAGTGGCGCTCCCCGGCGGCCGCGGCCGCCTACCGGCAGATCCGCGACCTACTGCAACGCGATGTGCTCGACGCCCGGTTCCGCGGCATGGCCCAGGCGATGGCGAACCCGGACCCGGATGCGATGGCCGCCGTCAAGGACATGCTCGCCGACCTCAACCAACTGCTCGACGCGCACGCCCGGGGCGAGGACACCACCGACCGGTTCGCCGAGTTCATGGATCGTCACGGCCAGTTCTTCCCCGACGACCCCGCCGACGTCGAGGAGCTGCTGGACTCCCTGGCTCGCCGGCAGGCGGCGGCCGCCCGGATGTTCGCCTCGATGACCCCGGAGCAGCGCGACCAACTCGGGCAGTTGATGGACGCCGCCATGCAGGACATGGACCTGGCCGCGGAACTGTCCGCACTCGACGGCGCGATCGCGGCGCTGCGCCCGGGTAGCGGGCGGGTTCGCGGGGAGCAGATGCGCGGGCCGGGCGGCATGGGGACCGGGGCGAGCCTGGACGTACTGGAGGAGATGGCCGACCTGGACGGGCTGTCCGAGCAACTGTCCCAGGACTATCCGGGGGCCACCCTGGACGACGTCGACGTCGACACCGTGGCCCGGCAGTTCGGTGCCCGTACGGCGGCCGAGATCGACCGGTTGCGCGAGCTGGAGCGCGAGCTGACCCGGCAGGGTTTCCTCGTCCGCGGCCGCGGAGCGGAGCTGTCGCTGTCCCCCAAGGCGCTGCGCCGGCTTGGCCAGACGGCGCTGCAGGCCGCGTTTGCGCAGGTCCGTACCGGCCGCCGCGGTGGGCACGAGACCCGCTCGGCCGGAGCGTCCGGTGACCCGACGGGAACCCATCGCGCCTGGCGGTTCGGCGACGACCAGCCCCTCGACGTCGTGCGGACGGTGTCCAACGCCGTGCTGCGCTCGGCCGCCGACACCGGACGTACCCCCGGAATCGTCCGGTTGCACCCGGACGACTTTGCCGTGGTCGAGACCGAGCAGCGCAGTTCCGCGGCGGTGGCGTTGTGTGTGGACCTGTCCTACTCGATGGTCGCCGAGGACCGCTGGGGTCCGATGAAGCAGACCGCGCTGGCGGTGAGCCACCTGGTCGCCACCCGGTTCCCGCAGGACGCCCTGTCGATTATCGGGTTCAACCGGGTCGCTGCGCCGATGACGACCGCGCAGCTGGCCGCCGCCGAACCGGAGTACCTGCAGGGCACCAACCTGCAGCATGCGCTGATCCTCGCCGGTCGCCATCTGCGCCGCCATCCCCAGGCCGAGCCGGTCGTGCTGGTGGTGACCGACGGGGAGCCGACCGCGCATCTGGAGCAGGACGGGGAGGCGTTCTTCGACTGGCCGCCCCGCCCGGAGACCATCCAGGCGACGGTCGCCGAGGTGGACGCGCTGACCCGCGCCGGGGCAACGATCAACGTGTTCATGCTGGGTGAGGACGCCGGGCTCAAGCGATTTGTGGACGCGATCGCCCGCCGCAACGGGGGCCGGGTCTTCTCCCCCGATCCGGCCCGGCTGGGCGCGTTCGTGGTCGCCGACTACCTCCGCGCCCGGGCCGGTCGCCGCGCGGCTGCCTGAAGCGCGCCGCGGCCGACCGGCGAGGTTGCGGTGCGCTTCCGGCGAGGGGTGCTACTGCTGCAGGGTGACCGGCTGGCGGCGGCGCGAATTACCCCGCAGTAGCAGATTCCCGGGGATTTCCACCCAGCGGTGCAGTGCCCAGGCGATCGGGATAGCGGCGGCAAAGGACAGCACCGCCCATATGATTCCCTGACCGGGTAGCCAGATCCGGTCGACCAGCAGGCTCGCCACCGATTTCAGGACGAGTTGGTGCACCAGGTAGAAGCAGTAGCTGATCTCGCCGAACCAGACCATTGCCCGGCGGCTCAATAGCGACGGCTGACCGGCCAGATCTGTCAGGGCCCCCGCGGACAGTCCCAGGAGAACCGGGATGGTGATCAAGGGCAGGCCGCCGAGAACGGGTACCGGAAGCGCGGTCAGTACCCAGAGCCCGAGGCCGAGAACCAGGCACTTACCCAGCCCGAACCCGCGGGCCAGCACCTCCCCCCGCGCGATGTCCAGGGCCAGGGTGGCGCCCAGCACGAATTCGGGGAGGCGGGCAACCGGGAACTGGTGCGCCAGCCACGAGGTCCCCGTGGCCTCGGCTGCCAGGGAGAACCCGACCAGCGCCACGTACATGAGCACCTGCAGCCGGCGCCGACCGGTCCGGCTCAGGCCCGCAAGGGGGCGGATGAACAGCGGGAACAGCAGATAGAAGAACGCCTCACACGCGATCGTCCAGTCCACACCGTTATAGGAGAAATACCAGTAGGACGAGGGAAACCACGCCTGGACCGTGAACACAGTGGCCAGGAACGGTCCGGCGGGTAGCAGATGTCGCTGGATGACACCGGTGACGAAAACGGCGGCGACCAGGGTGACCACGTAGGCGGGGTAGATGCGGGCGAAGCGCCGCTGCCAGAAACCGCCCGCCGTATCGCCGGGACGCACCGACCAGGTGAGCACGAACCCGGAGAGGGCGAAGAAGAATCCGAGGGCACGGTTGCCCGGCCCGACGACCAATCCATCGATGTGGTGGGCCGTGCCGGTCAGCACGATCCCCGCGTGCGGGACGAACACGATCGCGGCCGCCAGTCCCCGCAGGCCGGTCACGGTGTCCAGCCGGGCCCGGGTGCGCCCGCCCGGACTGCCTTGATGCCGGCCGTCCCCGGTGCCGGCCGAGGGTGTAGCGGGGGTTTGCGCCGCCGAACCCGACCGCCCCGCGACTCCCGCCGAACGGTCCGCGGTCGCCAGCCGCGGCGGCCTGCCGGTTTGGAGCACGAATTGTCCCTCAATCGATCGCGGCGTCGTTGCGGGAAGGGTAGCTGCCACATGACAGGTCTGATGTCGCCGATACGGGCGAGAACCCGAGATCCTCCGAGGTTGCCGGTCGGTTACCCACCGGCCACCGGCGGTTTGCCGAAACGTGCTTGGGTTCCGTCGTGGACTCCGCCAACATTCTGACGACCATCAACGGCCGGGCTGATCCTTACTGGCAGCAGTTTACCGAATACATAGCGCCACCATCCGACGGGCTCCTGCCGTGGGTGTGGTCGCTGGCGCAACGAGCACGCCGGTCCCGAGCGGTCATCCTCCGCGGAACCAGCGGCGCGGACGAGCGGTACCGGGATCTGTTGGCCGCCGCCGCGATCCGGTTCATCGCTCCGAACACGCAGGTCATCATTTCCGACGCCACGATCGCGCCCGGCAGCCGCGCGCTGGCGCAACGGTCCCGGCTACTCGGCGTCGTGGCGCCGGTGCTGGCCCGACTGCTGGTGCGGCTCGCGGACTCCGGTCGGGTGACGTGGTGCGTGCTGTCCCGGGCAGAGGTGGCGAATTTCCCGGACACCTGGGGGGTGGGCCACGGACGGGTGGTGTTCACACCTTTTGCCCACACCTTGTGGCGGGGCGAGGCCCGGCGCGACTACCCCAGCGGCAACCATCTGTTCAGCGGCGGCAACAGCCTGCGCGACTACGACCTTCTCGCCGCGGCGTGCGCCGGGATCGCAGTCCCGGTCGTCGTTGCCTGCTCGTCCTGGCGACCCCGCACGGCGCCCGCCGGGTTCGATGTCGCGCCGCGGACCCACGAGCAGTTCATCGCCCTGCTGGCCGGTAGCCGGGCCGTCGTCCTGTGTCTGCAGCCGGGTACCCGCAGCACCGGGCAGCAGACCTACCTCAATGCCATGGCGCTGGGGCGGCCGGTGATCGTGACCGATACCCCCGGAGTCCGTGACCACATCGAGGACGGCGTCACCGGCGTCGTGGTCGCACCGACAACGGAGGCGGTACGAGCCGCTGTTCGCGACGTTCTGGACCCCACCCGAAGGGAGACCTATCAGACCATGGGCGCCCGGGCACGCGAGGCGGTCCGGGACCGGTTCACCGACGTCAGCTACCGACGTCGGTTGCTCTCCCTGGCCGACCGGAAGCACGATCTGCCGGCGCTGGACCAGGCCGTCGCACGCGTGACCTGATCGAGATACCGAACGCGTTTCCGCCCGTCGACCGCCGATCAGGGTGCGGGACGGATCTCCCCATACGTTCCGCGTCGACGGATCATCCAGTGACGGACGGTCCTCGTTCCCCCAACGGCGGCGACCGCTCCCTCGACGGTCGGCTGCGCCCTCGACGCAGGAGGCGACATGAGCACGACCCACGGCCCCTCCCCCCGCCACGCCCGCCGCATCCCGCGTCGGCGCCGGATCGCCACGGCCCTGTGCGTGCCCACGGCGCTGGCAGCGCTCGCGGCCACGCCCAGCGCGATTTCGCTGGTGCGTACCGCCGAGCCTGCGCTCGCCGCGCCGGTGCGCTCCAGTGCACAGATTGCGGCCGCCTACGGGCCCAGCACCCCCGTGCCGCTGACCGGTCCGGGCAGCGCCTGGCGGACATCGGTGCGCTCGGCGCCGGTCAACCACGACTCCTCCACGATGGTGTCCGACCTGGTCCGCCAGGTCGCGCACGGCCCGGCGAACACCGCGGCGTTCAACGTCTGGCAGTACAACGCCCCGATCGTGTGGGCCAACCGGACGACCCCCCGGTACGACGTCCGCTTCACCGACTGCCAGCACAAGGGCCACACCCCGAAGGGCTTGACCGGCAAGGGCGGAGTGTTCACCGCGGTGCCGATCCCGTCCTACGCCAGCGCCGCACCGGGCCGCGACGCCCACCTGACCGTCTGGGAGCCCGACACCGACCAGGTCTGGGACTTCTGGCATATGCAGAAGACCTCGGCCGGCTGGCAGGCCTGCTGGGGCGGGCGGATCGACAAGCTGTCCAAGAGCGCCGGATACTTCCCCAACGGCTTCGGCGCCAGCGCGTCCGGAGCCCTGGTCGCCGCCGGCGCGATCACTGTCCGCGATGTCCGCGCCGGACACATCGACCACGCGCTGTCCCTGGCCATCCGCGACTACGCAGGCTGGAAGAACTGGTCCTTCCCCGCCCAGCGATCGGACGGTAGCGCGTCCAGCGGCAGCAGGATCCTGATGGGCACCCGCTTCCGGCTGCCCGCCTCGGTGGACATCAACCGGCTCGGACTGACCCCGATCGGGAAGATGATCGCCCGCGCCGCGCAGGAGTACGGCTTCATCGTGACGGACAAGTCCGGCGTGGTCGCTGTCACCGCACAGTCGGGGGCGACGATGGCCGTCCAGAACCACAGCGCCGACCCATGGTCCGCGCTGCTCGGATCGACGAAGAGCTATCAGGTGATGGCCAACTTCCCGTGGAACCGGCTGCAGGCCCTGCCCAAGGACTACGGGAAGCACTGAGTCACCGCTGACCGTCCCGGACGGTGAGCGGTGCTCTCACCGTCCGGGACGTCAGGGGTGCTCGCCGCGATCCGCCTCGGCCGCCCATAAACGGGACTGCAGCCGAGAGACGGCCCGCGTCAGCGGGGCCACTGGCCGCAGTGGTCTGGGGGCCAGTGCGTGCCCGGCAAACCAGAGCGTCAGAGCAGTGTTCTCCACCAGCTCGCCACCCCGGCGACCACGCAACGCGTGTCGTGCCTGGATTGCGTGATGGCGGGCGGTGCCCCGGTGCCGGTCCCGGTAGGCGAGCTCGGAGCTTCGCCGCTCGGCACTGCCCGGCGCTGTGTGCTCCCACGCCTTGCGACGCAGCCGAGCCTGGTGCACGGCGACCTGCGTGCGGTCCCCGGTGATGTTCTGCGTCCGGATCCGGTACCAGGCGGTCTGGCGGTCCAGTTCGACGAAGTGGCCGAACCTGCTCATCCGCAGGTAGAGCTCCCAGTCACCCTGCGCCCGGTAGCTGGGGTCGTAGCGGCCGGCGGCCTCCACCGCCCACCGCCGGAACAGCATCGACGCCGGTGGGTAGAGACCACTGCTCACGACCAGTTCGGCGAACCCGACACCCGTGCCGAAAGGGACCCCGACCACCCGTCGGCCGGTCACCCGCAGCTTGCGACGCTGGATCCGCGGGTGCTCCCCGGGCCGAATCGGCCGGTCCTGCTCGTCGATGTACTCCGCGAGCGACTGCACCCCGACGGCAGCAGTGTCGTCGTCCAACGCCCGGGTCATGACCGCCAACGCATCCGGCAGCCATAGGTCGTCGCTGTCCATGACGGATACACAGGGCCCGTCGTGCACCGTCAGCTCCAGTAGGCGGTTGCGCGCCGCCGATACACCGGAGTTGGCCTGGGCCAGGACGCGGAACCGCTGATCTCGCCCGGCGTACTCCCGCGCGAGCGCCAGGGTCGCGTCGGTCGAGCCGTCGTCGAGGATCCAACACCGCCAGTCGGTCAGCGTCTGGGCGAGCACCGAATCCAACGTCCTGCCCAGCCACTGCTGAACATTGTGGGCGGCGAGCAGAATGCTGACCTGAACCTGTGGCCGCGCCTGCACCCCCGGTCGCGACCGGGTATCGGCCGCCAGCCGGAGCACCGCTGCATCGCTGCGGCGCCGCTGCCGGAACAGTGACCTCGGGGCCGAGGGCCCCGGAGTTGGGCCCGACTTGACGGAGTGGACGACGGACTTGCCGGCGGCCAGCAGGTTCTGCGGGGTGTCGGGAAGGCCCTGCCACGCCAGTGCCAGCGGGCCGTCACCGCTGGCCAGATCACCCATCCGCATGCCGACCGCGCGCACGGCGAGGCCGAGGAACTGATCGTCACCGAGATCACTGCTCACAACCGCCGGGGGAGGCAGCAACCGGGCGCGCGCCAACGCCAGCACGCAGGTGCGGGAGAACACCGCGGCCGCGGCCAGCACATGTTCGCCGTCGCAGTAGCCGTGCCGCCGGGCGGCGGCCCGGCTCGCGCGCAAGGTCAGCGCCCACACCGGGTGCCGGAAGCGGCCCGATCCCAGGTCCCGGTTCAGCACGAACGCCGCCGGACCGAAGTCGCGGGGGGCCCCGGTCGACAGCCGGTCGTAGGAGCCGAGCAGCCCTAGTGACGGGTCGGCGCGGAAGGCGACCCGGGCCGCTTCGGCCAGTCCGGGACCGATGAACAGTGCATCGGTGTCCAGGCGCAGCACCACATCGACACGGGGATCGCGCACCGCCCGCCGCAGGCCCAGGCAGGTCAGGCGGGTCAACCCGCCGCTGACGCCCTGACCGGTACCGGGCACGTCCAGCAGGTCCACGCTCAGCCCGGACCGGGCGGCCACCGCCCGGATGGCCGGCCGCGCGCCGTCGTTGAGCAGGACCACCGCGGCATCCGCCCCCGCGTAGCACCGGACGCTATCCAGAGTGTCGGCCACCTCGTCCGGATTCTCGCGCGGACCGACCGGAACGACCACCGCCAGCCGCGGGCCGCCGGTCGGCGCGCCGGGCCGGTTCACGCCGCCGCGGACCGACGGCGCCGGATCATGCTCAGCGCCTCGGTGACCGCGGAGCGCTGGAAGGCAAACGCCAACGATCCGTACACCGCGGCGCCGAGCACCACCTGGACCACCGTTGCGGTAGCTCCCGTGCGCGACAGGCTCAGCACCGTCGGGGTGAACCAGACCACGGCGAACATCACCGCGCTGATCGCGATAATCGGTGCGCCCTGGCGCACGATCCGCCGGGCCGGCAGCCCGACCAGGCGCCCGGCGTAGTGCAGCGTGGCCGGGGTCAGCAGCCACATCCGGACCAGCACCGCCAACGCGACGCCCATCGGCCCACCCAGCGAGCTTTGCAATCCCAACAGCAGGCCGGCGACCATCAGGGCGATGCCGACGGCACTGGTCACCGCTCCGACCCGGAACATCGACCCGGTCCGGTTCTGCGACTGGTAGAGCCAGCCACCGCTGGCTGCCATGCACTGCGGAACCCCCGCGATCGAGAGGACCATGAGCAGCGGGACCGCGGCCCCCCACTGCCCGCCCCACAGCAACGGGACCAGGCCGGGGGCGGTGGCAGCCATTCCGACCAGCGCCGGCACCGCGATCAGGTTGATCAGTTTCAACGCCCGCAGGTAGGCCCGGGCGACACGGACGTGGTCGTCCTTCATCGCGGCCAGCGCGGGGAACATCACCCGCCCCAGTACCTGGCTGACCTGGGTGACCGGCAGCAGCATCAGCTGGTAGGCCTTGTTGTAAAAGCCGAGCGCGGCCTGGCTGACGTAGGCGCTGACCAGGTAGTTGTCGGCGTTGCGACCCCAGTAGTTGACGACGTTGAAGCCCAACTGGCCCCCGGAGAACGCCCACAGCCGGGGCAGCGACTCGCGGCTGATGAACCCGGTCGGGCGCCACGGCACCGCCGCCCAGGACATCGCCGAGCTCAGGATGCTCGACACGATCGGCCCGATGACCAGCGCGTAGACGCCGAATCCCAGCGCGGCGAAGGCGATGGTCACCGCAAATGCGACGGCGATGGGGACGATCCGGATCACCGCGATCGCCTTGAAACGTAGTTGTCGTTGCAGCAGGGAGTTGTGGACCCCCCCAACGCCGAACAGGAACGTCAAGCCCACCAGCGGGGTCAGCGCGACCAGTTTCGGATCACCGAAGATCAGCGCGACCAGCGGGCCGGCCGCGGCCAGCAGCAGGGTGAACGCCACCCCGCCGAGAGCGTTGATCCAGAACGCGGTGGAGAGGTCGCGCTGGCTGGGATCGCGCAGCGCGATGACCGCCGAGCCCAGCCCCAGTTCGAAGAACAGCACCGCGAACCCGGTGATGACGTAGACGCTCGCCATCGTGCCGTAGGCGGTCGGAGTCAACAGCCGGGCCAGCACCAGTCCGGCCAGGAACTGCACGCCCTGCCCGCCCAGGTTGCTCACCGCCGACCATTGCGCGCCCTTGGCGACCTTGCCGGCCATCGACCCGGCGCCGGATAGCGATCCCCCGACGGGATCGCCCCGCCGGGTGGTGGGGGGCGGCGGGGCCTGGCCGGCTTCGGTCGGGTGTTCGAGCACGCCGCGCGCCTGGCCGTCCTCGAGGTTGTCCTCGCCAATCTTGGCGGCCCCCTCGATCCGGACCTCGCGTGCGCCGCCGGTCGTCATCGGTTGATCTCCTCGGATGGGTGTCGCGTCTCCCGCCAGGAGCCCCACCAGCTGGCCCCGCGGTAGAGCGAGAGCAGGTTGCGGGCGGCCTGCTCCGGCTGCCGACCGGTGGCGGAGCGGACCGCCATGGCGATGGCCGCCCGGCCAACGTAGGCGGCCATCCGCGGCGCCGGCACCAGGCTGTGGGCGGGGGCACCGTCGGCGGCAAAGCGGCGGGTCAGCTGCACCCGGCTGCGCCCGTACCGGCTGGTCTGTTCCAGCGCATCGCGCAACCCCGAGCGGGCCTGCCACTGCAGCAACGGTTCCCGGGCCACCGCGATCGAGCCGAGTCCGGCGAGCTGGATCCGCCAGCACAGGTCCGCGTCGCCGCCGCTGCGCACCTGCGCGAATCCGCCGACGGCGACCAGTGCGGCCCGGCGGACCAGCAGGTTGCAGGTGGCGAAGTAGGGCAGGAACCAGGCCCGGTCGACATAACCGGTCACGTCGAAGACCTGCTGGGCGACCGATGCCCGTTCCACCAGCGAGTCACCGCCGATGACCTCGGTTGCGCTGGTCGCCATCGCCATCCTGGGATCAGTGAGCAGCTGCGCCGTTGTCGCCAACCAGCGCGGCCGCGGACGACTGCGGACGTCGACGAACGCGACGACCGAGCCGGTGGCGGCCCGCCAGCCCGTGTTCCGGGACCGGTAGGGCCCAGCTCCGGAGCCGGCGATCACCCGGGCACCGGCGGCCGCGGCCAGCTCCGCGGTCGTGTCGGTGCTGGCGTCGTCGATGACGATCACCTCGGCAGCGGGTTGGGTCTGGCGGGCCAGCGCGTGCAGCAGAGGGGGCAGCAGCCGCGCGCCGTTGCGGACGGGAACCACGACGCTGACCGGTTCCGGGCTACTCACCGGCTGCCCCGCGCCGCGCCCCGGCCGGCCCGGGCCCCCGCCCGAGTGGCGGTGGAACAGTCAGCGTCGCGTCGACCGCGGCATCGAGCAACCCGGCAACTGTGGCGTCCACGTCCACATCGATCTTGCGGGCGAACGGGGCCCCGGAGGCCAGCGCGGCGGGCACGTCGACGTGGGTCAGTGCATCCGGGGAGGCGGCCGGCCCGGCGAAGCGGTGGAAGCTGACCGGTCCGGGTCGCACGCTCAGGCCGGGATCGTTGTGCAGCAGCGTCTGCAGGAACGACTCGTCCGGGATGTGGGTGGTGGCGAAGAACGCGACGATGCCCGGGTCGGCGCGGACGGTTGCCCGCACGCCATCCATCGCCCGGCGGCTGACGGCAAGCCACTGCTCGCCCTTGACGATCTGCCACTGTTCCGGCAGTCCGGTTCCGCCACGGCGGACCCCGACCAGCCAGCCGAGCCCGCGGGGCAGCGCGCGCAGCATGACCGGGCGTTGATGCCACATCACCGTCGCGACGAACGCCGCGTTCAGCCCGCGCCGCAGTCTGGCCGGTACCCGATCCAGCGCGCGCACCCGGGGCAGCGGGGTCCAGCGGTGCGTCCAGCGGGCCCGCATCAGATCCGCCTCGGTGATCCGCGACAGCGGACCGCCGGGGGAGAACGTCAGGTCCACCGGCGCACCGCTGACAACCGCATCGGCACCCGATCCCGCCACCTCGGTCTCCCATGAGGCCAGGTCGGTGGCCGGCCAGTCCTGTCCGGAGATCAGCACCAACCAGTCCGGGTCCAGCACGGCGCGGGCATGAGCGAACGCGCGCAGGCTGGCCTGCACCATCGACCACCCACCCCAGCGGACCGGGTACGGGTCGGGCAGCAGCAACCCACCGGCCGCGGTTACGGCCGGCTCATCGAGGAACCCTGGCCCGCGGTCGTGCCGGACCAGCACGGTCGCGGTCGCTGACAGCTCGCGGATCCGGCGTACCAGGCCCAGCACCTGCGCTGCGTCACGGTGGCAGAGCACCACGTAGCAGAACCTCGTGGTGGAACTCTCGGGCAGCTGCTCGCCGTGCCCGATCACCGGCCGTCCCGCTGGATCGCCGGGGTGGCCAGCGGGGGCGATCCCGCTCGGGCCGAAACCCGGCCCGCCTGCCACCGGGCGGCCACCTCCACCAGCCGGGTACGCCCCCCGGGCCGGGATGCCGCACTGATCAGCGGGCTGGACGGCTGCACCCGGACCAGGTCACGGGCGGCGTCGGACAGGGCATAGGCGGGCAGCGGGCGCAGCGGCCCCAACGCGGTGGCCTCCTTCACCAGGCGTCGGAAGTAGGGGACGACCCCGGCGGAGCGGCGATGCTGGCCGGGCACCAGCAAGCGGGGGTCCGCCATCAGGTATCCCCCGGCCCGGGTGACCCGCCAGCTCCATTCCCGGTCCTCCCCGGCGGCCAGGTGATCGTCGAAGGGTTCGCGGTCCCAGGCGGTGCGCGACCACGCCGCGGCGTGATTGCTCGGGCCCCAGTACGGATGCGCGAGCAGGTAGTCGTTGGCGACTGGGCGGGCCGCCGGCAGCCGGTGCCCGTCACCATCCGATGTCACACCGAACGCGCCCAGGGCACCGGTGGTGATGTGCCCGACCGCGATCTCCAGCCAGTCGCGGTGGGGGAACACGGCGTGACTGGACAGTGCGGCGATGACCGGGGCGGTGGCGGCGGCAGCGCCGGTGTTCAACGAGCCGCCGTAGCTGAAGGTGGACGGGGCGATGTGGACGACCAGGTCCGCCGCTTCGGCCACATCCAGGGTGGCATCGGTCGATCCGGAGTCCACGATGATGATCTGGGCGGGCACGCTCTGTCTGTGCACGGAGTCCAGTGCGGCCGACAGGGTCGCCGCCGAGTTCCGAGTCCGGATCACAACGCTGACAGGTGCGGGAATCTGCGGTCCACGGGGCTGTGGCGGCATGACGCCCCCTCCTGGGTCCACATCGGGACCCGCTGCCTCACCCGGCCAGGGGTGAATGGGTTGCCGCGTCGTCGCGCTTACGAAACGGCAGCAGCCGCGAGGCCAACGGTAGTGCGAGCCCGAGGTCGCCTGGGTTCCCGCGTCCGGGTGGGGCCAGCCCGGTGGGCGATAAGATCGCGGGCGGCCAGTCCACCTGCTGGTGGCCCGGCCCATGTTCTGCCAGCGCAGGCTGCCCTTGAGGCCCGGGCCATGGTCCTGACCATCACGTCACCGGGAGCACACAGGTGAGTTCACAGGCCACTGGCCCGACCGCGAACGCCGCAGGCGTCGGGGAACAGGTCAGGTCCGGCTACTGGAAGGCTCGCTACTACCGCTGGCGCAGGCCCGGCCCGACACGGCCCGGTTACAGCCTGCTGGTTCCGGTCCCCGGAGACCTGCCCGTCTTCACCGAGCTCGCCCTGGCGGTGTGCCGCCTGCAGGACCCGACCGGTCGTCGCGAAACCCTCGTCATTCCGGACCTCGACTCGCCGGAGGTCGACAGGGCGGTCGCGGCTGCGGCCCCGACGTGGGAGGGGGCGCTGCGCGTCCAGCGGCTCGGGCCGATCGAGCGGGTCGTGCTGCCCAGACTCCGGGACCCGGGCAAGAACCACGGAGCACAAATCATCGCCGGGGTCACCGCATCGACGGGGACACATGTCATCCTGCACGACGCCGATCTGTTCCCCCGATCGGAGCGGCTGCACGCCGACCTCTACGGAGATGCGATCGACGGCGAACTCGCCGCGGTGGGCGTGGACGAGGCCTGGGATCCATGGTTTGCCGAGCACGACCTGCATCTGGTCGCCACGTGGGAGATGTGCGCCCGGGTGGGGTGGTTGCGCAGTTTCCGCCCGGGCAGCCTGTTCGCGCACCGGGCGCAGGTTGCCGGACAGCTGCACCTGGTCGACACCACTTTTTTCGCCCAGACCCGGACCGACCCGGCCAGGCTGTGCGTCCGTCGCTCCGGTGGAGAGGTCGCCCATTTCAATTATGTGATCAGTACGTATCGGCGGTTTCAGAATCACCTCGCCGGGGCCGGCGGACCGTTTGCGGACAGCAATCTGCGGCTGTTACTCGTCCGCATGTTCATCGATCTGTTCGACACCACCACGACCAGGTACGTTGTCCCGCCATTGCAGACGCTTCAGGACGGACTGGGCGATCGCGGTGCACCTGTCCGGTACACGTCCGTCAATCCCGGCGTGTACCGCGCATTCCGCGACAAGGTCGACGCGATCCTGCAGGGCGGCTGGATCGCGCCCGACCGACGTCACCGGGCGGTGGGCTACCTCGACGTGTTCGATCGGCACTTCGGCAGGGACACCGACGGCCGCGATCCCTCATTCACCGCCGCCGCGACGGGTCGCTGACCGGCGCCACATCCGGGCGCCAAGGGCTCCAGCACATCAGTAGCCGGTGACTTGACCGGCCCCCGGTTCCGGCGCGGCATCGCGACGCCGAACCATTCGGGCGGGGTTACCGGCCACGACCGTGTAGGGCTCGACGTCGCGGGTTACCACCGATCCGGCACCGATCACGCTCCCGGTTCCGATATGCCTGCCGGCAAGGACGATGGATCCCGCGCCGATGAACACGTCGTCGCCGATGACGATCGGCTGATCCGCACCGAAACCCTGCGTGTTCATCGGTCGGGTGGAATCGGAGATCACATGGCTGGACGCCAGCAGAATGCACCGGGGGCCCATCATGACGTCCCTGCCGATGGTCACCGGACCGATGACGAGCGCGTCCATCCCGATATCGGACCGGTCACCGAGGCGTATACCGCGGCCCGAGCCGAACCAGGCGCCGTGCTCGATATTGACCCGCTCGCCACACGAGTCCAGCATTGCCCGACCCAACCGGGCCCGGATAGTCCGTGCCAGGGCACCACCCGGCCGCGGGGACCAGGGCAGGTGACGGGCCACCGCCAGGTATGCGGCGACGGCTGCGAGCCGGCCGGCCGGCAGGGACCGGCGGTCCAGGCGACGGTCGACTGGTCGCCCCACGCTGCCCGTCCCTCCGTCGTGCCGACTGGTCGCGGCTCGCAGCAGCCGCCCACGGGACCGCTGCGGACTGGCTGGCGCTGCGCCATCATTCGGACGCGGTAGCACCCGGCGGAGGCTACGACACCGACGCGTCGCGGCCCGCATCCACCACTGCGAGCGGCGGGCTCGCCGCGCGCCCGGCAGCCGGCCGGGAGATGTATCCGGCCGAGGTGATACCCGCGACCAGCCAGAGCAGGCTGTTCGGCAGCGGGTAGGGCAGCGGGCTGACCAGTGCGGCGGACAGCCAGACGATCCCCGTCCCGAGCATCACGATGCGCCAGGCCCCCCGGTCGGGGGCGCAATCGTTGGTCTGACCCGGCTCGTGCGCCGGGCCGCGGCGGAACACGGCGGCGACCGGTCCGGCCAGTAGGCACAGCACGAACAGTGCCGCGCCGATAAGTCCCAGCTCGGCAGCTCGACCGAGGAACACGTTGTGGACCTCGATATGAATGGCGGTGATCGGGTAGTTCGGTGCCTGGCGCACCCAGTCGGCGGCCTGCGCGATGAACTCCGACCAACCGATCCCGAACAACGGGTGGGCCTCGATGACGCGCAGCGCGGCGGCGTTGGTGTTGAGCCGGTCATAGACCGGTCCCGCCGAATCGGCCCGGCCGCTGACCGAGTCGCTCAGTCCCGGCACGGTGGCCAGCAACGCGAGCACGCCGATGACGCCGGAGATCACCAGCGGGATCAGGAACTTCCGCAACGCCGGCGCGAGAATGAACATCGCCAGCACCGCCGCCGAGGCGCCGATCCATACCGACCGAGTCAGTGTGAGCAGCACCCCCACGGCGGCGATTCCACATGCCAGCGCGCAGACCAGCCGCCAGCCGCCGCGGAAACGGGCCAGTCCCAGGCCGGCAGCAAACGCCGCCATCGCCATGGTCATCCCATCGGCTTCCGACTCCACGAACGGGCCACGGGCGCGGCCGAACTGGATCCCCACTGACGGATCGAGAATGTATCGGGGAAAGACGAGCGCATGCGGCCCGACGATTTCGAACACCGCCGTGAAGCCGAGGTAGATGGCCAGCACCGCCAGGGTCTTGATCAGCAGGTCCCGGCTCCGACGGTCTCCGAAGATGACCGGTGCGATGGCAAAGAGCACGAACGGCACCAAGAGCCGGTCCAGGACGGCGAACTGGGCCAGGCGGGCGCGCCAGCTGCCGAACCACACCGCCGAGACCACCACCCAGGCGAGGAACACCAGCAGCAGCGTGTGGACACCGCGCCAGCGCAGCCGCACCCGTGACCAGGGGCGGGCATCGACGACCAGCAGGATCAGACCCGCGCCCAGCAGTAATCTGTCGGGGCCGATCGGAAAGCCGAGCAGCCGGGAGTTGGCCGAGAACATGTTCGCCGGAATGAACGCCAGAAAGCAGACCAGATAGGCGGGAACCACACCGGTGGCCGCGCGACGGCCCCCGGCGACAACAGTCCCCCCGCCCGCCGTTGCCGCCACGGACACGTCGGGGTCAGGGGTCGGCTGCCGCGTCGTGGTGCTCCCCGCGGCGACGCTCACGCGCCCGTGGCGTCCGCCGGGCTGGCACCGGCCCGCGGTGACACGGGCCGCCGCTGGCCCGCGGTATCGCCGGAGAGCTCGCCCGTGTCGGTCGCCGCCGTCCGCCGGGCGGCGGCGACCGACCGGCGACGCGAGCGGCGTTCGAGCAGCGTCGCGATGACCAGCGCCAGCGCCAACCCCGCGACCAGCCCCACCAACCCGTACTTCCCGGTCGCCGAGCGCTGACTGTCGCCGGTGATGCTGGCCGGCTGGTAGGGCACCAGGCCACTCTGTGACGGTGGCGAGCGCTTCAACTCCTGATAGGTCGACTTCGCGACATCGCGCTGCACCTGCACGGTGGCGATCTTCGTCTTGACCGCGGTCAGCGCCTTGTTGGCCGCGTTGACATCAGCGGTCAGCTGGGCGGTCGTCTTCAGCAGCGGGCCACTGGTGGCTGAAGCCGCCCGGCTCCTGGCATCCAATGCCTGTTGATAGGCCTGCTCCGCCTGCACCTGATCGGACTCCGCCTGGGCCACCTGGGCTGACAGTGTCTTGTAGGTGTTCAACGCGGCCGCCGGATCCGGTCCCGTCGTCGCCTGCTTGACTCTGGCCACAAAGGTCGAAGCCACCGTCTGCGCTGCCGTACGAGCGGCCGTCGGTTCGGTTGCGGACACCTCGACCCGGATGACATTGGAATCCGGAACCGGTGATCCTGAGACATCGGTCACCTGCGACGCGCTGCCGCCGAGGGCCTGCTGCAACGCGGTGCGGAACTGGTCCTTTGTGACGTAGCGGGCATAGTTGGCGGCCAGTTGTGACGAGGCCTGCGCGAAACCCGGCACCTGGTAGGCGGTGAGGCTGTTTGTTCCGACAGCAACCCGCGCCTCGGCGGTCGTGACGTCGGTCCGGCTGTAGCCGTAGGCGACCCCGGCGCCGAGTCCCAGCAGCGCCAACAGCATGGTGATGATCAGATGCCGGCCGGCGGACACCAGGGGCCCGGGAGCGTCGAATCCGGTGGGTTCAGCTGGGGCAGTCGTCATTCACGAATCTCCATGTGCTCGCGTGCGTTCACTGATCAGGCATCGACTCCAGCCGTGGCCGCCCGAGGCGCCCGTCGTCGGGCGCCGACAGATTCCGTCTGTCAGGCACCGACAGTGTAGGGACGCATCCCCACGGTTTCGGGTAGGAAGACCAGATGTCCACAGCCCAGACCGCGACCGCCGACCGTCCGTCATTCTCCGTAGTGATCCCGGCCCACGACGAGCAGACGGTCATCGGGCGCTGCCTGTCCGAGTTCGTTGGCGATCTGGACGACGGCGAAGCCGAGGTGGTGGTGGTGGCCAACGGCTGCTCGGACGCCACGGCCGAGATCGCCCGGGGCTTCCGCGGAGTACGCGTCGTCGAGCTGGCGAAGGCTGGCAAGACTGCCGCACTCAACGCGGGCGACGGGTCGGTCACCGCGTTCCCCCGCATCTATCTCGATGCCGACGTGGTCGTCGGAGCAGCCGCCCTACGTGCCCTGGCGCAGACCCTGGACACCGACCGGGCCCTCGCGGCGGCGCCGGCGGTGCGGTTCGCGACCGAGGGACGCCCGTGGCCGGTACGCGCCTTCTACCGCACCTACGAAGCGATGCCCTACCTGGGCGAGCAGATGATCGGCACCGGCATCTACGCGATGTCGGCGGCCGGGCGGGGGCGTTTCGGCCAGTTCCCGGCCATCACCGCCGACGACCTGTTCGTGCAACGGCAGTTCACCCCTGCCGAACGCGTTGTCCTGAGCGCACACAGCTTCACGGTGACCACCCCGCGGGACACGGCGTCGCTGCTGAAGGTGCGTACCCGCGTCGCGTACGGCAACGCCGAGCTGGCTGTGACAGATCCCGGTGATGGTGAGCTGGCGCGCTCCACCGGAACCAGCCTGAGCGCTCTGACCGGCCTGGTCCGGCGCGAGCCGCGCCGGCTGGCCGAGGTCGGCGCCTACGCGGCGCTGACGGTGGCGGCGCGGGCCCGCGCCCGACGCCGGTCGGCTGCCACCTGGCAACGTGACTCCTCCTCGCGCTGACCGACGCTTCCGCGGGCGCAACGGCGCCTGCTCACCCCAGAACCCGGTGCCATCACCGGCGGCGGTTATCCTGGAGCCGCCGAGTACCCAGCGACCGCCGTCGACGACGCAGCGGCAGTGGTCACGCACCCCGTGTTGGGCAGCGCGATCAGACGAGCAGCGCACGTAAGCAGACGAGCAGTGAGGGGCAGCCTGGTGTCCGTGGACGAACTCTCCACCGCCCCGCCGGCCGCCCGGGACACCGCCGCGTCGCGCCCGCACCACAATCCGGGTTCCGGCATCCACCCCGGCCGGCCCACCGCTTCGCCACTGCCGCGCCGGGTCCATGTCGACGGGATCGGGTTCCACCCCCTGACCGAGGCTCAGGTCCTGGATCGGATCTTCCACGACCTGTCCACCGGCACGGGCGGCTTCGTCGTCACTCCCAACGTCGACATCGTCCGTCAACTGCGCCGAGGATCGCTGCAGGAGATCACCGACCGTGCATCGCTGGTGGTCGCCGACGGGATGCCGGTGGTCTGGGCCAGCCGGCTGGCGGCCCGTCCGCTGCCCGCGCGGGTGTCCGGTTCCTCACTGGTTCGTTCGCTGGCCGGGCGGGCGGCCCGCACCGGGCGCAGCGTGTATCTGCTCGGCGGTGCTCCCGGCATCGCGGGACGGGCAGCCGACAATCTGGCCGCGCAGCTCCCGACGCTGCGACCGGTCCGCTGGGCCTGCCCGGCCCTCGGCTTCGAGAACGATCCCCGCCAGCTGGCTGGGATCGTCGAGGGGCTGCGGGCCGCGGCGCCGGATATCGTGCTGGTCGGCCTGGGCTTTCCCAAGCAGGAGCAGCTGATCCTGCGACTGCACGAGCAGTTCCCCGCCACCTGGTTCGTCGGATGCGGCGGGGGCCTGACGATGCTGGCCGGCGCGGTCGACCGGGCGCCCGGATGGGCTCAACGCAGCGGTCTGGAGTGGGCCCATCGGCTGGCGCGCGAGCCACGTCGGCTGGCGCGCCGCTACCTGGTCGATGACGCGCCATTCGCGATCGGCATGCTCGCCCGGGCCGCCGCCAGCAGGTTCCGCCGCTCCCCCGCGGACAGCTGAACACCAGCCCGGCGCCCGGCACGCCATCCGGGTCGACTCCGGTCGCCTACCTGGTCAGCCAGTACCCGGCGCTGTCCCATGCCTTCATCGAACGGGAGGTGGCCGCCCTGCGAGCCCTCGGGCAGCCGGTGGCCACCTTCACGGTGCGTCCCTGCCCGCCCGAGGAGCTGCGATCCGCGGCGATGCGCGCCGACGCCGCGACCACCGGCGCGCTGCTCGGCTCACCGGCCCGGGAGTGGATCAGGGCGCACGCAGCACTGCTGGTCACCGATCCTGCCGCGTGGGCCCGGGGGCTGGTGACGGCGCTGGGGTCAGGGCCGCTGCGCCCGCGGGCCCGGCTGTGGCAGATCTTCTACTTCGGTGAGGCGGTGCTGCTGTGGCACCGGATGCGGGCGTCGGGGATCCGTCACCTGCACGTCCACTTCGCCAATAACGGCGCCGACGTCGCCCGCCTGGTCGTCACCATCGGTAATGCCGCCAGCCGGCTGCGCGAGCGCGGCTGGTCGTGGAGCTTCGCGATGCACGGGCCGACCGAGTTCGCCGATCCCGTCGGGCATGACCTGGCCGCCAAGACCCGGCAGGCGGGGTTCGTGGCATGCATCAGCGCCTACGCGCGGGATCAACTCCGCCGGCTGGCCCCCGAGGTAACCGTTGAACGCCTGCCCATCGTGCGGATGGGCGTGGACGCCGACGCCTTCCCGCCGGCGGCGGAACAGCGTGCCGAGCGGGCCGGAGGTGGCGAACGCCCGCTGCGGTTGCTGTTCGTCGGGCGACTGGTACGCGAAAAGGCGCCCGAGGTCCTGCTGGATGCGCTCGCCCGACTCGCCCAGCCCATCGAGGTGGTCCTGATCGGAGCGGGTCCGCTGGCCGAGGAGCTGGCCGGGCGGGTCGAGCGGGAAGGCCTCGGGGACCGGGTCCGCCTGCTCGGCCCGATCGGGCAGGACGAGCTGCCCGACTGGTACGCCTGGGCCGACGTGTTCTGCCTGCCCAGTCGACACGAGGGGGTTCCGGTGGTGCTGATGGAGGCGATGGCCACCGAGCTGCCGGTGGTGACCACCCGGATCGCGGGGATTCCCGAGCTGGTCGAGAACGGGCAGTCCGGGATTCTCACCACGCCCGGCGACGCGGCAGGGCTGGCCGCGGCGCTGTCCCGCCTGGCCGACGACCCCGCGCTGCGCCGCCGCTACGGGCAGGCAGCACGGGCCCGCGTGCTGGCCGAGTTCACCCCGCGGCCCAACGCCCGCCGGCTGGCCGCGTTGTTCGCGGGAATCGCCCCCGACACCAGCGCCTGAGCGACTACCCCAGTGCGCCCTGCAGGTCGTTGAGCAGATCGTCGACGTCCTCGATACCCACCGACAGCCGGACCAGGTCGTCGGGAACCTGTAGCGGGGAGTTCGCGACGCTGGAATGGGTCATCCGCGCCGGGTGCTCGATCAGCGACTCGACCCCGCCGAGGGACTCAGCCAGGGTGAACACCCGCGTCCTGGCGCACAGCTCGACCGCGGCGGTCTCCCCCGCGGCCACCCGGAACGACACCATGCCGCCGGGCCGGCGCATCTGGCGGCGGGCGACCTCATACCCCGGATCGTCGGCCAGGCCCGGGTAGTGGACCTCGGATACGGCGCGATGATCGGCCAGCATGGCGGCGACGGCGGTGGCGTTGTCGCTGTGGCGCTCCATCCGGACCGCCAGCGTCTTCAGCCCGCGCAGCACCAGCCAGCTGTCGAACGGCCCGGCGATTGCGCCCGCTGCGTTCTGCAGGAAAGCCAGCCGCTCGCCGAGGTCGGCATCGGCAGCCACCAGCGCTCCGCCCACCACGTCGGAGTGGCCTCCGGCGTACTTGGTGGTGGAGTGCACGACCACGTCGGCGCCGAGGGTCAGCGGCTGCTGCAGGTAGGCGGAGGCGAAGGTGTTGTCCACGGCCAGCAGGGCACCGCTGTCATGGGCAAGTCCGGCCAGTCGCGCGATGTCGGCGATGCCCAGCAGCGGGTTGGTCGGGGTCTCCACCCACACCAGCTTGGTCCGGCCCGGGCGGATCGCCGCGGCCACCGCGTCCGGGTCGGACATCGTTACCGGGGTCAGCTCGATCCCCCACTCGCCGAAGACCCGGGCCAGCAGTCGGTAGGTGCCGCCGTAGGCGTCGTCGGGCACCACGATGTGGTCACCGGGTCGGCAGGTGGTGCGGACCAGGCAGTCCTCGGCTGCCAGGCCGGAGGCGAAGGCCAGCGCGCGCGCCCCGTGCTCCAGTGCGGCCAGGCACTGCTCCAGGGCGGTGCGGGTCGGGTTGCCCGAGCGGGCGTACTCGTACCCGTTCCGGGTACCGCCGACCCCGTCCTGCTTGAAGGTGGACACCTGGTAGATCGGGGGGACGACCGAGCCGGTGGTCGGGTCCGGATCCTGACCGGCGTGGATGGCGAGCGTGGAGAATCCTGGCACCCGTGCAGACTAGGTGGGCGTAGCGCCCGTCCGGCCGGCCAGTGTCCCGCGCCGGGCCCCACCACTGACCGGGCGCCCCTGACCTGGCTCGACGACGCGAAGTGGAGGGCCGGATGACCCGCCGTCACCGATCTGCCCCGCTGCGGGTGGGCGTCGCCGCGGCCGGAGTTCTGGCCCTCGTGGCGTGTTCGCCCTCGGCCGGTCCGACTCCCACCATTTCGCACCCCGGGCCGGGCCCGTCGACCGGGCCGGGCCAGTCGAGCGGGCCAGGCGGGGTCCGCGCGTTCGGTGGGCAGCGGATCTTCTCCCCGGACAGCTTCTGGTACGCCGACGTCCGGGACGCCCCGGCCAATCCGGACTCCGCCCGGATGGTCGACGCCCTGACCGGGCAACTGCGCGACCGCTACGGCGGCGTCGCGGCGTTCAACGTCCGCCAGTACACCGCCAACATCGTCAGCGTCGGCGCGGGTCAGCCGCGGCACGACGTGGTCTTCGACAACTGTCAGCACAAGGGTTACGTACCTCAAGGGCTGACCGGCAAGAAGGGGGAGTTCCGTGGTGTCCCGATCCCGGACAGCGCGATCCCGGCCGCCGGGCGGGACAGCTCCCTGTCCGTCTACGACCGTGACAGCTCCACCCTGTGGGAACTCTGGCGTGTCAAGAAGCAACCCGACGGCTGGCATGCCTGCTGGGGCGGTCGCATCGACGACACCCGGACCAATCCGGGCTACTTCCACAACGGATTCGGATCGACCGCTTCCGGGCTTGCTCAGCTCGCCGGCGCCGTTCAGCTGTCCGACATCCGCGCCGGCACGATCGATCATGCAATGGCGTTGGCGATACCGAACGTGGCCCCCTGGAAGGACGTCTCCTGGCCGGCACAGCGGTCGGACGGCTCGTCCACCAGCGACAGCCCGATCCCCATGGGCACCCGGTTCCGCCTGGACCCGTCCATCGATGTCAACAGCCTGGGACTGGGCAGGTTGGCGACGATGGTCGCCCACGCCGCGCAGCAGTACGGCTTCATCGTGACGGACAAAGCCGGCGCGGTCTCCGTGATCGGGGAGAGCGGCGCGACCGAGCAGGCCATCAGCGGGACAGACCCGTGGAACGCCATCCTGGACGGCGCCCACACCTACCAGGTCCTCAAGGGATTCCCCTGGGACAAGCTGCAGGCCCTGCCGCGCGACTACGGTCAGCCATCTAGCCAGTCCTGACCGTCGTCGGCTACGTGGCACCAGCTGCCCGAGCCCACCCGCGGGGGATCGCCCACCCGAGAACAGAGGGACCCGTGTTCACCGTCGTCATCCCGGCACGTGACCGGGCGACCCTGATCGGCCCGGCGATCGAGGCGGCACTGGCCCAGACCGCGCCCCCGGATCGGGTGATCGTCGTCGACGATGGGTCCACCGACGACACCGCCGGGGTCGCCGAACGGGCAGGGGCCACGGTGCACCGGCTACCTCAGTCCGGCGGCAGCGGCCCCGCTCGCACCATCGGCATCCGCGAGGCCAGCTCGGAGTGGATCGCCTTCCTGGACTCCGACGACATCTGGGACCCGGACCACCTGCAGGGTCTGGCCGCGCTGACCGACGGCCACGTGCTGGTCAGCGCACCGAGTCGTTCGACCTCCGGCGTCATTCGGGGAATCACCGCGCGGCAGCCCGTTGCGGTGACCGCCCGACTGGCCTACGCCGACCTCAACCCGCTGGTCACCAGCGGGACGGCGGTGCGCCGGGACACTCTGCTGGCCATCGGCGGCTTCCGCGCCCTGGCCCGCGCTCAAGATTTCGACTGCTGGCTGCGCGTGCTGGAGCAGGGCGAGGGTGTCGTCACCGGCCGGCCGACGCTGCACTACCACCAGCATGATGGTCAGGTCTCGCTGCATGGGGACCTGAACCGGGCCTGCGTACTGCAGATCCTGGCCGAGTACGCAGACCGACCGTGGGCCGGACCGCAGTTGCACCGGGCATCGCTGGCCCGCTTCTACTGGGACGACCTGCGTGTCGGGCAGCGCACCGGTGAAGGGTCCCGGATCCGTGCCGCCGTACGTGCCATTGCCGCCCGGCCGGATCTCATCCCGGCGATGGCCAGCCTCGCGGTGCGCCGCGCCGCCGAGCGGATGTCCCGGCGGGCGCGCGGCTGAGCCGGTGCGGACGGCGTTTGTCACACCGCTCGCACGGGCTCAGCCGCGCTGTCCGGCGGTCAGCCGTTCGGCTGGCCGTAGTCCTTGGGCAGTGCCTGCAGCTTGTCCCACGGGAACCCTGCGAGCACGTCGTAGGAGTGCCGCGGACTGATCAGGTCAGCCCAAGGGCTGCTGCCGAGCTTGGCCTGCACCGCAGCGCCGCTCTCGGTGGCCATTGAGACCACCCCGGACCGGTCGGTCACGACCAGGCCGTACTTCTGCGCCGCGCGGGCAACCATCTTGACCAACGGTGAGACGTTGAGCGCATCGACGTTCAGCGACGGGTCCAGCCGGAAACGCTGGCCTTCCATCACGGGGCTGGTGCTCCCGCTGCCGCCGTCGGACCGCTGGGCCGGCCAGGAAAACGTCCGGTAGTCGGCCGGGTTGGGGATACCGATGCCCACGGCGTGGTCGATGCGGCCGGCTTCGGCCTCCCGGATGCCGATCATCCCGCCCGCCAGCGCCAGGCCGGTCGCGGCCGTCCCGGTGCCATCTGCGAAATACCCCGGATTGGTGCTGACATGGTCGATCCTGCCGCCCCAGCACGCATACCAACCGTCGAGCCGGTGATCGGCACGCCAGAAGTCCCAGTACTGGTCGGTGCTGGGTGAGTACACGGCCAGTTCGCTGTCGGTTCCGAGGGCCGGCACCGCGTCGTCAGGGATCGGGACGTTCACGAATGCGCCATCGGTGCCGTACAGGATCCGTGGCGTATATCCCTTGTGCTGACAGTCGTTGAACTTCACGGTGGTGCGCCCCTGCGTCGCCGGGACGGTCACCACGCTGGTGTTGTAGCGGTAGGCGTTGAGACTGGCGATACCACTGTTGTGATCGGCCACCTGCTTGGCAAGCGAGGACACGATCACACTGGACAAGCCCGCTACCGGAGCGCGCGAGATGTCGCTTCTCCAGAAGCTCGCGCTGCCGAAGACCCCCTCACGTGGAGCGGCCAGCATGCCGTACCGGTCCGCGCCGGCGGGCGCCGGCGCGACGCTGCCGGTGGGAGTCGGGGTCGGGGTCGGGGTCGGCGTCGGCGTCGGCGTCGGCGTCCCGGTCGCCGTGGGTGCTGGGCTCGGCGTCGTGGTAGGAGTCTGGGTCTGCGTCGGCGTCGTGGTCGCGGTGGGCGCGTCCGGCACGTTGTCCACGATCCGGGTGACGGCCTGGCTGGTCGCCGTCTGGCCGGAATTGTCGGAGGCCTGAACCTTCAGCTGGTGGTTCCCGTCCGGGAGCAGTGTGCTGAGAACCGCGCTCGAGTAGGGCGCGGTGTAGTCCTTGCCGAGCCGCTTCCCGTCCACTATGAACTCGACCCAGCGGATACCGCGAGCGGCCTTGGCGCTGGCCGCGAGCGTCACCTCGCCGCGGATAGCCTTCTGGCTCGGCGACGTCAGGTAGACCGAGATCGACGTCCCCGATCCGGCGGCCTGCGCCGCGACAGGCAGCGTCACAGCCGACGCAGCCGACACGGCGAGGACTCCGATTGTTCGTGATGATCGGCGAAAAGCCATGTTCTGATCCTTTCGAAGGAGTGTCTGACGTAAATCAGATCACCACTCCGGACCTGTGCCGATAATGTGCCGGGACGAGGCTGTGGGAAACCCAAGATCGCCGGGGTGAATGATCGGCGATCATTCACACCGCTATTTCACCGCTGATCAATCGCCCGATAGACAACTATCTCGAGAAGTTCACGCAAACAGTGATCTCTCGGATCGCAGGGCGTGGGAATATTGGCTCTTGTGACGCTTGTGTGAGTGGGTTTCGTCGGTCGGGTGTCCTCAAATTCTCCGCGTGCACCGGGCCCGGCACGGCCCCGGGGCACCGCCGCCACGACGACCCCGTGCTCCGGTCAGCGGACCCGCGGAGCGTCGGCTTTCAGGAACGCTTCACCGTCCGGGGCAGACGGACCTTCGCGACCAGCACCTCGCTCGCGGCCTCCTCCCCAGCGCCGTCCAGCTCAACGCCCTCGATCGCCGGGTGCTCACGCCAAGCAGCCGCTTGCATATTGTGACCACGGGACCGGCTATCCCGGCAGCCGCGGAGGAGGCATTAGCACCACCGCCCACCCCGTTACCGGTTTGCTCAAACCGTTGTCGGTCGACCGGCACCAGGGTCGGCCGCGCCGGCACGGTCGGGCAGACGACAGCATCGGGCCGGCGGCAGTAGAGCGGAGGCGCCCTTGAGCGGGGCAGGCGACCCTCAGCGGCCGGGCTTGCCCCAGTCGGTCGGTAGGACCTGCAGGCGGTCCCACGGGAAGCCCTTCATCACCGCATACGTCGGAGTCGAACCCAGCAGCGCCCGCCACGGGTCGCTGCCGCCATGGGCCACCAGTCCGCCTGAGCTCTCCCCCTGCACAGCAACCGCGCCACCCTTGTCGGTGACGATGAAGCCGTACCGCTGCGCCGCTCGAGCCACCATCGCCGCCAGCGGGCTCAGGTGCAGCGATGCGACGTCCAGCGACGGGTCCAGCCGCAGCCGTGCCCCCTCCCGGATCGGCCCCGCGCCGGAGCCGTCGCTGCGCTGGGCCGGGTAGGAGAACTGGTTCCATTTCGCCGCGTCGATCACCTGCAGCGACAGCGCATGGTCGATTCGACCGGCTCGCGCGTCGCGGATGCTGATCATTCCCGCGGCGTTGGGCAGCCCGGTTGCGGTGGCTCCGAAGTTGCCGCTGAAGATGCCCGGGCTGGTCGAGGCATGGTCGATTCGGCCGCCCCAGCACGCGTGCCAGTCAAGGGCGTCGTGGCGCGCCTTCCAGAACTCCCAGACCTGGTCGGTGCCCGGGGAGTACACGGTCAGCTCGCTGTCGGTGCCGGCGGACGGGACCGCGGTCGGCGGGATCGGGACGCCCTCGAACTGCCCGCTGGGCCCGTGGAGTCCCCGCGGCACGTAGCCCTTGTGCTGACAGTCGTCGAAGCTCACCCGTGCTCGCGGCTGGGTTGCGCCGACCACTGCCACCGAGGTGGTGTATCGCCGCACGTTGAACGCGGCCACAGCCCCCCAGTGGGTTTGGACCTGCCGGGCCAGGTCGGCCACCTGGGCAGCCGAGTCCGGCGCGAGCGGGGCGCGTGAGATGTCCCGGCGCCAGACACTGGCGGGACCGAAGGGACCTGCCGCCGGGGCGATCCACTGCCGTTCCAGCTCTGCCTGGCCGGTCGGGCGCCCGCCGACCTGTGCTGCCACCGGCACCGAGTACGCGTGGGTTCCGGCACGACTGATCGCCACCGCCCGCAGCGCCCACCGACGGTCTGCAAACCGGCGGGTGTCCCAGGCCACCGAATAGGGAGCGGTGAAGTCCTCCCCTACCCGCGCCCCATCGGCCAGAAAGATCACCTTGATGATCCCAGCCGGATGCGACGCCGCCGCCGACACCGACACCACCCCGGACACCGCGCCCGCCCGCGGAGCGGTCAACGCCACTCTGGGCGCCGAAGCTGCTCGGCTGCCGGCTCCCGGGCGGGCGGCTGGGAAACGGCTCGCTACCCGCGCGACCGGGGAGGCCGCCACCGGGGAAGCTGCCACCGGGGAAGCTGCCGATGTCACGAGAGCAAGCCCGCCGATCACAGGCAGCGCGGCCAGGACGAAGCGCCGTCGGGTCGCGGCAGAGCGGATCAGGGCAGCCGTGAGCCGGCGGGGCATAGCAGACCTCCGGGGGGAGCGAGTAACGACGCCGCTACTCTGCGTCGGTGAACCTGTGCTCCTGGTGAAAGTCCCCGAGTTATCCACAGGCACCCTCCTAATTCGGAACCCGACCAGGTGCCCGCCGCGGCGAACGGAGGAGAATCGGCGGGCGACGCCGTAGTGGGGCCGCCAACGCACAACCGACCGGGAGGTTCCATGAGCCGCGCAGTCTGGAACGGGCAGACGATCGCCGACAGTGACGACATCGTCGAGGTGGAGGGCAACGCCTACTTCCCACGCTCCGCGGTCCGCGAGGACGTCCTCCACCCGTCGAGCACCCACACGGTGTGCCCGTGGAAAGGGACAGCCAGCTATCTCTCGCTGGAAGTGGACGGCGCGATCAATGCCGACGCCGCCTGGTACTACCCGGAACCGAAGGACGCGGCGAAGCAGATCACCGACCGGGTGGCCTTCTGGAAGGGCGTCCAGGTCACGGACTGATCCGGCCGATGCCAGCTCAACCGATCCCGCCGAGGTCCCGCGAACCCGACCGCGACCCCAAGCGTGGAACAGCCGACCTGCCCGCCGTGGGATACACCGAGGGGGTCTTCGACCTGTTCCACATCGGCCACCTCGACCTGCTGCAGACCGCCGCGGCCCGGTGTCAGCGCCTGGTCGTCGGCGTCCTGGACGACGAGTTGGCGCAGGCGGTGGCCGGATTGCGGCCCTACGTGCCTGCCGATGAACGCCGCGCGGTCGTCGAGGCGGTCCGGGGAGTGGCGGCAGTCATCGCCGTGACCGACGACGACCTGGCCACTGTGGCCCGACACACCGGCTTCGACGTCGTGTTCCGGCACGGCGGCCCGCTGGCCGCCACGCCACCACGGCTGTCCACGCTGACCGGGTACGCCGCCCAGGATCTGCCCCCGGCGCGACGCACCAGCAGCACCGTGTTGCAGACGGCGCTGACCCGGCACCTCGCCGCGACGGCGGAGCTCTGAATGGCGGACACCCCCCCGACCCGACGGCCAGCCGAGGGCACCAAGCCGCGCGGGCGGCGGACCCAACACCTGCGCACCCATGCCGAGGTGGTCGCCGAACTGGCCAACCGCCAGAAGACGGTCAAGGGCGCGCCGGCCTACTCCCGCTTCGTCAACCGGCGCCTGGGTCGCCACCTCGCCGCGTGGGCCTACCAACAGGGGCTGACCCCCAACCAGGTGACCGCGCTATCGGCGCTCAGCTCCGCTCTGGGCATCGGAGCGCTGTTCGCGTTCGGACCGTCGTGGCCGCTGGGCGTGCTCGTCACCGCGCTGCTCGTTCTCGGTTACGCGCTGGACTCCGCCGACGGTCAGCTGTCACGGCTGCGCGGGGGTGGCTCCCCGGCCGGGGAATGGCTGGATCACATGGTCGATTCGGGGAAGATCTGCCTGCTGCATCTGGCCGTGTTGGTCTCGCTGAGCCGCACTGACCTCGATCACAGCTGGTTGGCCGTGCCGGCCGGGTATCTGGTCGTCAACGTCATGTGGTTCTCCGGACTGCTGCTCACCGAATCGCTGCGCCGGGCAGGTCGTGGTGCGGCCCCGGCCGTCAAGCGCGCTCCTGTCCTGCGTTCGCTGATCGTGCTGCCGACCGACTTCGGGCTGCTGTGTCTGGTCTTCCTGATGCTCGGTGCGCCGCCGGTGTTCCTGGCCTGCTATGGGTTGCTGGCCGTGGCCAACCTGCTCTTCCTGGCTGCCTCGATGGTCGTCTGGTACCGGGACCTGTCCCGGATGGGGCGACCAGCGTGAGCGACGCTCCCCTTGCGGAGCACCGCTTCCCAGCAGGGGCAGGTGGTGAGAGCACCGATCTGACACTGCCGACCGGTGTCCAACATGAAGTCGTGGGTTATGTCCCGGGGGTATGGGACATGTTCCACGTCGGGCACCTGAACATCCTGACCAGGGCCCGGCCGCACTGCGACCACCTGATCGCCGGAGCCGTGACCGACGAAGTGGTCCAGTCCACCAAGGGCCATCCGCCGGTGGTGCCGCTGGCCGAACGACTGGCGGTCCTGGCGGCGATGCGGATGGTCGACGAGGTCACCGTGGACACCGCCAGCGACAAGACGGTCGTCTGGGACCGGCTGCGCTTCGATGTGATCTTCAAGGGCGACGACTGGCAGGGCACTCCGAAGGGCGAGCGACTGGAATCGCAGATGGCCAGCCGCGGTGCCCGCGTCGTCTACTTCCCCTACACCCCGCATACCTCCAGCTCAATGCTGCGCGAGCTGATCGCCCGCCAGACCGGTGTCCCCGTCGCAGGGCCGTGATCTCCGCCTCTGGAGCGCCCCTACCAACCCGTCAGGCAACCCGCCTTGCCATAGGAGGCCCGGCCGAGTAACAGGTACCCCACTAGGGTATAAAGAGCGAGCTGATGGTCGACCAGGCGTTGCCGGTCTGACTCCGCTGCCGAGTCGATGGTGAGGGGGCCCTGTGGTACTGCCGTCGGGCCACCGATTGTTACCGCCGTCGGGCTACCGACTGTTACCGCCGTCGGGCTACCGACTGTTACCGCCGTCGGGCCACCGACGAGCACAGGGTCCGGCCGCGGCGCGAGTCGCCCCTGGTCCTCGGGGTGCTCGCGGGCCTGTTCTGGATGCATGGCGTCACACCCGGGCAGGTGAACCTGTCAACGGTGTACCCGGCCGATGCGGGGTCGCTCCTGGGGCATTCGGTGATCCCGGCCCCCATCGCTGGTCCAGTCGCCGACGGGGCGGCATCGACACCTGGTCATTCCGGTGCTTTCGACCCTTCGGCGCGACCATCGCGCACGACCAACCGGCAGGTGACCGGACGCCCCAGCGTCTCGGCCGGCGCCCAGCGAGATCACATGGTCGACGCGTGTGCCCTCGCCCTGATCAGGGGGCTGGTCCTGCTGCTGGTGGCCCTCCCCACCCGGCTGCGTCGCTGCGGACCGCCGGACTGGCCGCCGGCACCGCGCCCGACTGCTCCCGTGGCGAGCCCGCGCCCCACATCTCGACCTCCGGACCTCTTCTACCTGTGCGTGCTGCGGCTGTGACCGGGCGGGAGCGGCGGCGACGCCGCCACCGCTCCCGACGACCGGTCCCCCGCACCCACACCGAAAGAGGAGTAGTCCATGAGACGCACGTCAACATCTGCGGCGGTGCTCGCGCTGCTGGCACTGGTTGCTGCCTGTAGCGGATCCGGCGGCGCAGCCACCAGCCCAACAGCGACCGGCGACGCCGCGACCAGCTCCCTGGCCGGCGCCCCGACCACCGCGGCCCCGACCACCGCTGCCCCGACCACTGGTAGCACAGCGACCGGCCAGCACAACAATGCCGACATCGCGTTCGTCACCGGAATGATCCCGCACCACCGTGGTGCGATCCAGATGGCCGCTCTGGCCCGGGACCGGGCCGGGGACCAGGGCGTCAAGGACCTGGCTACCGCCATCACCGGTGCCCAGGGCCCCGAGATCGCTCTGATGACCGGCTGGCTGCAGGCCTGGGGACAGCCGGTACCGGACGCCACGGCAACCGGTGGGATGTCCGGCGACGCCGGCATGGCGGGCATGTCCGAATCCCCGGCTCCGGACAGCGCCGCGATCCCCGGCATGATGAGCCAGTCGGAGATGGCCGCGCTTGCTCAGGCCCGGGGCGCCGACTTCGATCGGCGGTGGCTGGCAGCGATGACGTCCCATCACCTGGGAGCCGTCCAGATGGCCCGCACCGAACTGGGCGACGGGAGCAACCAGCAGGCACGACAGCTGGCCCAGCAGATCATCACCTCCCAGACGGCCGAGATCCGGCTGATGGGCGGCCTGCTGCAGCGACTGGGCAGCTGACCGGCGCGATGTCCGGGCCAGCCTGAGCGGCCCGGACATCGCCTGCCAGCGCGGTCGGAGAACATCCGCTCGCGGCGGCACCCAGGGGACTGGACAGGTCGGCCGGGGACGGGCGAAGCTGCCAGGGACCGCACCGACCCGCAACCAGGGAGATCCCATGCCTGTCCGCACCGAGAAGTGGCCCGTCGGAACGCCGTGCTGGGCGGACCTGGCCGTCCCGGACATCGAGGCAGCCAAGAGCTTCTACGCTGCCGTGCTCGGCTGGGAGTTCGACGAGCGCGGTCCGGAGTACGGCGGGTACGTCAACTGCCACCGCGGTGGCGGCACGGCGGCAGGCCTGTCCCCGCAGTACCAACCCGGGACGCCCGTGGCATGGACGATGTACTTCGCCACCGACGACGCGGGGGCGACCGCGACCCGGATCACCGACGCCGGCGGAACCGTGGCATTCGGCCCGCTGGAGGTCATGGACATGGGCACGATGGCTCTGGCCGGCGACCCGGGCGGCGCGACGTTCGGGATCTGGCAGAGCGGCTCCCACACCGGCTTCGGCCTCTACCGGGAGCCGGGAGCGCTGGTCTGGGAGGAGCTGGCACCTGGCGAGGGCGGGGCACGTCTCGCGAGCGAGTTCTACCGCACAGTCTTCGACCTGCGCATCTCCGGCTCCGACGGCGGTTACCAGTTCAAGCCGGCGGGCTGGACCGAGTCCGAAACCGTCGGCAGCATTGGGGATCCGAGCGCCGAGGACGCCGGGCCGCACTGGCAGCTGTGGTTCATCGTCGAAGATGTCGACGCTGCGGCGGCAGCTGCCGCGCACCACGGGGGGAAGGTGGTCGGCGTGCCACACCAGAGCCCCCAGGGTCGTCAGGCGCGCCTGCTGGACCCGGCTGGCGCCGAGCTATGGGTGATTGCGCCCTGACGCCGCCTGCCATGACACCGGAGGCGCCGGAGGTCTCGGTGATCATTCCGGTGCACGGCGACCGTGGCGCGCTGCTGGCCACCCTCGACTGTCTGGACGGCCAGCGGACGGCTCGTCGGTTCGAGGTCATCGTCGTGGACAACGGGGACAACGGGGACCTCGCCGGAGCGCTTGCCGGGCGCCCCATCCGGGTGCTGGCCGAACCGCGGCCAGGTTCCTACGCGGCCCGCAACACCGGGATCGCGCACGCCCGGGCAGCCGTGCTGGCGTTCACCGACGCGGACTGTCTGCCCCGCCCGGAATGGCTGGAACAAGGCGTGCAGGCACTGACGCAGGCCGGTCCAGGTTCATTCGTGGGCGGCCGGATCAGCATGCGCCCGCTGCGCCCGCACCGCCTGTCCCTGGCGGAGGTCTGGCAGGTCGGGCACGACCTGCGCCAGGACCGTTACCTGGCCGAGCAGGGCTGGGCGGCAACAGCGAACCTGTTCGTCCGCGCTGCCGACATGGCGCGGGTCGGGATCTTCGACGCGGACCTGCGCAGCGGTGGTGACAAGAACTGGGGCATGCGGGCGACGGCCGCCGGGGTCCGGGGCGTCTACTCGGCGGCGGCCGTCATCGACCACCCGACCCGCCCGACCATGGGTGAGCTGATGACCAAACGTCGTCGGGTGTCGCGTGGTTCGGTTGACCTTTCCCGGACCCTGGGTGTCCCGGTGCACGCCGCCGGATTCGTGCGCGCGCTGCGCCCCCCGCTGCGCGCCACCTGGAAAGACGCCGAGCGACTGCCGATCAGCCGGCCGGACCAGGCCCGTCTCGTCCTCATCACGGCCGCCCTGCATCTCTATCAGCGCACCTACGAGACGGGCCTGGACCTGGCGCGCCGCCGCAGTTGACCGGCCAGCAATGATCGGAATTTGCTTACAACGCGGTCTACCGCGACCATTGACAAGTGAAAGAGTCCCCCTCAGTCGATACCGACCCGAACGCGACTACTGGCCCAATGGTCGATTTAGTCCCGGACGTATCGGTCGTCATTCCGACTCTCAATGCGGAGCGGACCCTCAGCGTCCAGCTGGCAGCCCTGACCCGCCAGCGGACCGCCCGCAGCTTCGAGATCATCGTCGCCGACAACGGGTCCACCGACGCCACCGCCCGGGTGGTGGCTGACTTCGCGGACCAGCTGCCAGACCTGCGCATCGTCGACGCCAGCGCCCGGACCGGATCGAATGTGGCCCGCAACATCGGGACCCGAGCCGCCCGGGCCGAGTCGGTCCTGCTCTGCGACTCCGATGACGAGGTCGCCGAGGACTGGCTGGAGGCGCTGGCCAGCCGCCTGGAACGCGCCGACGGTGTCGGCGGCACCCTGGAAATGCGCAGGTTGAACCCGCAGTACGCCGCAGCGGCCGGCCAACCGGCCGCAGTGCCCGGAGTAGCGCTGCAGCTGAATTTCTTGACCCGCCCGACGGGCGCCAACGCCGGTTACCGCCGCAGCGTCTGGGAAAAGCTCGGCGGCTTCGACGAGACCTACGTCCGCGGTGGCGCGGAAACGGAGTTCTACTGGCGGCTGCAACTGGGCGGGTACCGGATGCTGGATGTCCCGGAGGCGGTGGTGCATTACCGGCTGCGCGGTGACGTCCGCTCCTCGTTGCGCCAGATCTATATCTGGGGCCGCCAGCATGCAATGCTCTACCGCGATTTCCGGGAGCACGGACTGCGGTTCCGAGCGGCCGAGCCGGTACGCGGCTGGGCGAAGATCGCTTCGCTGGCCAGCACGATCGCATGGCACCGGGAACGGCGGATGGATCTGGGCCAGCGCATCGCCTACCGGCTCGGCCGGGTAGCCGGAAGCTATCACTACCGCGTGATCTTCCCGTGACCGGTAATCCGGACCGCCCGGCCGCAGCTCCGCAGGTCTCAGTGGTCATCCCCGCCCTGAATGCGGCCGGGACCCTCGCCGTGCAACTGGCGGCATTGGGCCGCCAGCGCACAACCCGCAGCTTCGAGGTCATCGTGGCCGACAACGGGTCCAGCGACCGGACGGCAGATGTGGTGGCGTCGTTCCTGAATGACGTGCCGGGGCTCCGGCTGGTCGATGCCAGTGCCCGGACCGGGTCGAACGTGGCACGCAATACGGGCACCGCCGCCGCCCGCGGTGACTACGTCCTGCTCTGCGACGCCGACGACGAGGTCGCCGAGGACTGGCTGGAGGCGCTGGCCGCCGGACTTGACCACGCCGACGCCGTCGGTGGCCGGCTGGAACGGGTCAAGCTGAATGCGGACTACATCGCCCGGTTCGGCCAGGCCTGGGGCCAGCCGGGCATCACCACCCAGCTCGGTTTCCTGCCCCGCCCGATCGCGGCCAATGCCGGTTTCCGCCGGTCGGTGTGGGTCGAGCTCGGGGGATTTCGCGAGGACTATGTGCGTGGCGGCACCGAGACGGAGTTCTACTGGCGCCTGCAACTGGCCGGTCACACGTTGGTCGACGTCCCCGACGCGGTCGTGCACTATCGCCTGCGCGCGTCGTTTCGTCGGTCGGTGCGCCAGATGTACATCTGGGGCCGCCAGCACCCCATGCTGTATCGCGACTTCCGGGACCAGGGAATGCGTTACGACCCGCGCGAACCGGTGCACGCCTGGCGCTGGATCCTGCTCGAGCTCGTCCCCAAGGTGCTGCGCGACCGCACCCTCGTGGTCGACCTGTGCCGCCAGGTCGCCTACCGCATCGGGCGCGTCGTGGGCAGCTACCGCTACCGGGTCGTCTACCTGTGACCCCGCGCGTCCGCTCGTTCTGACCGCGCCGCCGCAGCCCTTCCTTGCCCACGCGGCTGGCCGTCACCGCCCGCTCACTGGCCGCGGGTCGCTACGCGTGGACACGGTGGACGCCGGCCGGACACTGGCGTACTCCCACCGGACGGATCCGGCCTGCCCGGACCACCGAGGAGCTCTTCGGAGTACGTCAGTGTTCGCGTGGCGAGCGCGTTCGCGGCGGGTGTCACGGTGGGTGGCTGCGGCGACGACATCGGTAGATGAGCCCACAGCGGACGGTTGAGTAGCGAATCACCTAGCTTGGCGACAGCAACGGCGCGCCTCACTCACCGGCTAGCGCAGGAGTTTCGATGCCGAAGGTCGTGGCTTTCCGCGAGAGCTTTCTGCGTCCGACCGAGACCTTCGTACGGGATCACCTTCTCGGCCTACCCTCCTGGGCACCGGAAGTGGTCACCACCGGGATTCGGCAGGACAGTCTCACCGTCGACGGCGTGCCAGTCCACATCGCACGGCGTGTCGGGTTATCCGGACGGCTCGCCTGGCGAGCCGCCAAACTGGTCCGGCGACCCAGCGGACCGGTGCTCGCTCCTGCGGTCCGCCGTGCCATCGAAAGCGTGCGTCCCGACCTGGTCCACGCCCATTTCGGCCCGGACATCGCCTTCGCCGACCTCGCCCTGCGCGGTACGCCCTACCCGCTGATCGGCACCTTCCACGGCTATGACGCAAGCGTCAGGCCCGACGTGCTGGCATCCTTCGGGTGGTCGGCGAAGCGGCTGGCCGAACAGGGACCCCGGTTGCTGAATCGGCTCGCGGCGATCATCACCGTCAGCGGACGACTGCGGGACTCCCTGATCGACCGCGGAGCCCCCGTCGATCGGATTCACGTCATTCCGTGCGGGGTCCGCTCGACGGAGTTCGCCTGGAGCCCCCCGCCCGCGTCCGGGCCCGTCCTGTTCGTCGGACGTCTCGTAGAAAAAAGGGCTGTGCCGACCTCATCCGCGCGATGGCTGGAATCCCCAACGCACCCCGCACCGTGATCATCGGCACGGGACCCGAGGAGCCGACGCTGCGGAAGCTTGCCACTGACCTCCGCGTCGACGTCGACTTTCGCGGCAAGGCGAGCACCGAGCAGGTCCGCGCCGCGATGCGCCAGGCGGTCCTGATAGCCATCCCCTCTCAAACGACCTCGACCGGCGACATGGAGGGCATGCCCGTCGTCTCCGTCGAGGCAGGTGCTTCCGGACGCCCGGTCGTCGGCTACCGCCACTCCGGACTGGTCGACTCCGTCCTGGATGGACAGACCGGCCTGCTCACCGACGAACGCGACATCAGCGGCCTGCGGGACCGCATCACCGCCCTGCTGATCGACCCAGACCGCCGGCTCGCCTACAGCCGTGCCGCCCGCACCCACGTCGTGGCCAACTTTGAACTCACCGACTGTCTCAAACGGCTAGAAATGGTCTACGAAGCGGTCTTGAACCGGTCGGCCCGCCGCTAATGCCCACTCCGTAGTGACCGCGGCCTGCGTCGTGGTGACCGACCCGCCGTGACCCGGACGACGTGGTGACCGCTTCGGGCGCGATGTGACCGGCGGGCCGGTCACCCCGTTACCTCGACGGTCACAAGGAGCTGCGGCGGTCACCAGCTAGGCGGGCGCGCTACGGAGGAAGCTGGCGGCGGCGGGCCGAACCGCCTCGGCCACGGGGGGACGTGGGCTCAGCTGGCCAGGAAGCCGAGCAGGTCGTGGCGGGTGACCACCCCGACCGGCTTGCCGTCGTCGAGCACGAGCAGCGCATCGGCGTCCGCCAGGTCGGCATAGGCCTTCTCCACCGGCTCACCCACGCCGATGCTGGGCAACACCGGCGCCATATGGGACTCCACCGAATCCCCCAGCCGGGCCCGCCCGGTGAACAGCAGGTCAAGCACGTCGCGTTCGGCAACCGAGCCCACCACCTCGGCGGCCATTACCGGGGGTTCAGCCTTCACGACCGGCATCTGGGAGACCCCATACTCCCGCAGGATCGCCACCGCATCAGCCAGCGTCTCGTTCGGATGGGTGTGCACCAGCCCGGGCATCGTCCCGTCCTTACCGGCCAGAACCTGTCCGACGGTGCTCCCGGTGGAGGTCTGCAGGAAGCCGTAGGAGGCCATCCACCGGTCGTTGAAGATTTTGGACAGGTACCCGCGGCCGCCGTCAGGCAGCAGCACGACGACCACCGCGTCCGGGTCATCGATCTCGGCTGCCAGCCGCAGCGCCGCCACCGTCGCCATTCCGCATGACCCCCCGACCAGCAGCGCCTCCTCCCGGGCGAGGCGACGGGTCATCGTGAAGCTGTCCAGGTCCGAGACGGCGATGATCCGGTCAGCGACGTCCCGGTCGTAGGCCGCCGGCCAGAAGTCCTCGCCGACACCTTCCACCAGATAGGGCCGACCGGACCCACCGGAGTACACCGAGCCCTCCGGGTCCGCGCCCACCACCTGCACCCGGCCGTCGGAGACCTCCTTCAGGTAACGACCGGTGCCGCTGATGGTTCCCCCGGTGCCGACTCCGGCCACGAAATGGGTGATCCGGCCCTGCGTCTGCTCCCAGATCTCCGGACCGGTGCTCTCGTAGTGACTACGCGGGTTGTTGGGGTTGGAGTACTGGTCCGGCTTCCAGGCGTCGGGGATCTCCTGCGCCAGTCTCGCCGAAACCGAGTAGTAGGAGCGCGGATCGTCCGGCTCCACGGCGGTCGGGCAGGCGATGACCTGCGCTCCGTAGGCGCTCAGCACGTCGCGCTTGTCCTGGTTGACCTTGTCCGGGCAGACGAACACGCAGGAGTAGCCACGCTGCTGGGCGATCATCGCCAGCCCGATGCCGGTATTGCCCGAGGTGGACTCCACGATGGTGCCGCCCGGCTTGAGCTGTCCCGATGCCTCCGCGGCGTCGATCATCGCCCGTGCGATCCGATCTTTGACCGAGCCGCCCGGGTTCAGGTATTCCACCTTTGCCAGAATCAGCGGGCGGACCCCCTGCGCGACGGCGTTCAGGCGGACCAACGGGGTGCCACCGACCAGGTCGGCGATGTGCTCGGCGTACTGCATGCCGGCCAGCCTAGGAAGCACCGGCTGGCGGCGGGCACGACGGAACAGCTCCGCAGCGGACGCGGTTGAATCGGGGACCACCGAGAGATTTGAGGTACCCGTGTTCGGATCCACGTTCAAGAAGCGTCTGCCCGATTCCGGTGAGGCGCTGCCCGGCCGGGACAGCTCACCATTCGTCGTCCCCGAACGGCATGCTGTGTTGGGAACGCCGATCGCCGGCCCGGTTCCGCAGGAGCTGGAGGAGATCATCGTCGGGATGGGCTGCTTCTGGGGCGCCGAGCGGGATTTCTGGGCCCTGGATGGGGTCTGGACAACCGCGGTCGGGTACGCCGGCGGTGTCACCGCCTACCCGACGTATGGGGAGACCTGCACCGGGCGGACCGGTCACACCGAGGCGGTCCGCGTCGTCTTCGACCCCGCAAAGATCAGCCGGGCGGAGATCCTGCGGGTGTTCTGGGAGAACCACGACCCGACCACGCTCTACCGGCAGGGCAACGACGTGGGCACCCAGTACCGCTCGGCGATCTACACCACCTCCGAGGAGCAGCTGGAGACCGCGAAGCTGACGCGCGCGCAGTACCAGGCCGAGCTGAGCCGGGCCGGGCACGGGCAGATCACCACCGAGATCGTGCCGGCGGGCCCGTTCTACTACGCCGAGGCCGAGCACCAGCAGTACCTGCACAAGGTGCCGTGGGGGTACTGCGGGCACGGGGAGACGGGCGTGTCCTGCCCCGTCGGGCTGGGCGCCGCCGCCAGCTGATCGCGCGACCCGGCTCCCGGGCTCCGATCCTGGCCCGCCGGGGCTGCCCACCCGCTCCCGGGCTCCGATCCCGACCCGCCGGGGGCCGACGTGGTGACCGTTCGGCCCACGTTGTGACCGGCCAGCCGGTCACCCGGGCGACCTGGTAACCGCTCAGGGTTCGTGGTGACCGGCTGGCCGGTCACCACGCGCCTCCAGTGGTCACCCACTGCTCCAGCGGTCACCAAGTCGCGGTGCCTTCAGCAGACACAAGGCCCGGGCCGGTGGGGACGGAAGCCGTCGCATCGGTCACGATGCGGCGGCCACAGCGGTCACGCAGGCGACGTGGTCACCGGTCAGGGTTCGTGGTGACCGGCTGGCCGGTCACCTCGCGCCTCCAGTGGTCACCAGGTCGCCAGGTCGCGGCGCCTCAAGTGGTCACCAGGTCGTGGTGGCTGGGGAGCGCACGGGATCGCAGACGCCAGTCGACGTGCTCAGCCAGCAAACGGAAGTGGAGGCAACCCGCGCACACCGGCCGGGGCGGTGAACACGGCCCCGGCCGTCGGCTGCTGGTCGTTGGGCAGGTCCTCCCGGCTGGTCGTGATGAACAGCTGGTCCATGCCCGCACCGCCGAGGGTGACCGAGGTGACCTGACGGACGCCGCCGGGAATCTCGACGACGTGGCTGAGGCTGCCGTCCTGGGCGTAGCGGTGGACCGCGCCGCCCCCGTAAAGTGCCACCCACACCCCGCCCTCGGCGTCGACGGTCAGTCCGTCGGGGTTGCCGTGGTCGGGGTCAATGCGCACGAACGGGCGACGGTCGTGCAGCCCTCGCTCGGCATCGAAGGACAGCACGTCGACGCGGTGGGTCGGAGTGTCGACGTAGTAGGCGCTGGCGCCGTCCGCGGTGAATCCCAGCCCGTTGGAGATCGTGACGTCGGTCAGGACCGCGGTGATCCCGGCATCGGGGCCGAGCCGGTACAGCGTCCCGGCGCCGGGGGTCTTCTTCCACGCCATGCTGCCGCACCAGAACGCACCGGTCGGATCGGCGTTGCCCTCGTTGAACCGGATCGCCGGATCGTCGATGGCGCTGGCGAACCGTCGAAACGCGCTGAACCCGGACGGGGTCGACCGGTCGGCGTCGGCGACCTGGAACCCGTGTTCGTCAGCCACGATCGCGCCGCCAGCCTGCCGCGGCCGCAGCACTGCAGCGACCCTGCCCACCTGCACCCGGTCCACTGCCCCGCCGTCCAGCAGGGTCAGGACCGCACCGGCGAACATGTCGACCAGATGCAGCCTGCCCCCGCGCTCGGCCGCGCCGGCGCCAGCGTCGGTTTCGGCGGGGAACCAGATCGCACCCTCCCCGTGGTAGGTGATCCGGTCAGTGAGCTGCTCTGCGGTCGCCATCCGGTGATCCTCGCACCGCAAGCAGACGGACCCGGAGCAGGCGGGATGCGGGGCCGGCGGGTGGGTCAGCGATGCAGCCGGGTGCGCACCAGGTGGGCCAGCGCAGCGACCTCGCTCACCCGCAGCACCGCCAGCCCGAGCAGGTAGGCCGCGGCTCCCACCGGCAGGGCGACCGCCAGCACGATCGCCGCGCCGCCCGCCCCCGGCGCCAGCAGCGCTCCCATCCCCGACGCGACCAGTCCGGCCACCCCGGCGCCGAGCATGGCCGCCCCCGCCAGTCGCGCTAGATAGGAGCGCATCCCGACCCCGCGCGAGCCCGTCGGCGCGGCGCGGCCCAGTCGACGGCGCAGCACCGCCACGCTGATCACCACCCCGGTCAGGTAGGCGATCGCGTGCCCGGCGGCCAGCACGTACACCCGCTGCTCCCCGCGGACCAGAGCCGAGAACGCCACGTCGACGATGACCAGCACGGCCGAGACCGCCACCTGGATCAACGCAGGGGTCCGGGTGTCACGCATCGCATAGAACGCCCGGGACTGCAGCTGGTAGACGCTGAACGGGACCAGCCCGACCGCGAAGACCGCCAGCGTCCACCCGATCCGGTCCGCCGCTGCCACGTCCGTGCGCCCGTGAGCGAACAGCAGGACGGCAATGTCGCGGCCCAGCACGATGAAGGCCACCGCTGAGGGGATGAGGATCAGCGCGCTCAGCCGGATGCCGCGGTCCACATCGGCGCGGATCTCGGCCAGCCGACCGTGCACGGCGTGCCGACTCATCGCGGGCAACAGTGCGGTGATCACGGACACGGCGACCACGGCGTGCGGCAACTGCCACACCGTGAACGCGAAGGTGTAGGTGGGCTGCTGCTGGTATCGGGACGCGAGTCGCGTCAGCACCAGGTAGGACAGCTGGGTCGCGGCGACATAGAGCAGTGTCCAGGCCGCCAGCCGGCCGATGTGGCCCAAGCCCAACCCGCGCAGGTCCAGGCGCACCCGCAGCCGCAGCCCCACCGCACGCAGCGAGGGCAGCAGGGCCACCGTCATCGCCACCACACCGGCGGTGGTGCCGACGCCGAGCACCGCGAACTGGGCCCTGGACAGCGAGCCCGGGCCGGGCCGGGCTGGTCCCGGCACCAGCAGAAACACCCCGAAGGTGGCGATGACCACGAGGTTGTTCAGCACCGGAGCCCACATCGGCGCGCCGAACCGGGACCGGGTGTTCAGCAGCGCACCGAACAGCGCCGACATCCCGTAGAAGACGATCTGCGGCAGGAAGAACCGGGCCCAACGCCCCGCCAGGGCCAGCTCAGCCGCATCCGGGGTGTTGGAGTAGAGCCCCACCAACCACGGACCGGCGAACACGGCCAGCACGGAGACCGCCAGCAGCGTGCCCGCGATCAGGGTGAACAGCCGCTGGGCGTAGGCGAGGCCGCCGTCGCTGTCACGCTCGCGGGCCTGCACCAGAAGTGGGACCAGGGTGGAGGTCAGGATCCCGCCGAGCAGGAACTCGTAGAGGTTGTTCGGCAGCGTGTTCGCGATGACGAACGCCTCGTTGAAGCTGCCGGCACCCAGCACGGCCGCCATCACGGCGGTCCGCAGGAAACCGGTCAGCCGGGAGGCCACGGTGGCCACCGCCATGGTGCGGGTCGAGCGAATCAGCGAGCGGCCAGCCCGCTCACCGACACCCGATTGGCCTGCGCGGTCGGCACCCCCCCGCCCGGCCTCGACGGCGGTGGCCTCCCCGCCCCCGCCCGCACTGCCCTCCCCCGCTGCGACCCCCGCCCCGGGGCCGCTGGCGGGGCCGGCGGTGTCCCCGGCATCTGCGCCGGGCGAGGACACTCCCACCCGAGCCACGCCGTCATGTTCGCAGCAGACAGCGGCTGGGGGCGGCCGACCCACGCCCGCGAGTGTGGGGTTGTGCATCCTGAGGATGCACAACCCCACACTCGCGGGGGCTCAGCTGGCCAGCCAGCAGCCGACCACGTGGTCGTCGACCATCCCGGTGGCCTGCATCAGCGCGTAACAGGTCCGTGGGCCGACGAAGCCAAGTCCCAGCCGCCGCAGCTGCCGGGTCATCGCAACCGAGGCCTCGGTTGCCACGGGTACCTCGCCGGCATGGGCGGGTCGGTGGGCGCGGTAGCCGGCTGGCGGGGCGAACGACCACAGCAGCCCGTCAAGGTCGATGGCGTCCCCGACGATGCGGCTGGCATTCGCCAGCACCGCCTCGACCTTCGCGCGATTGCGGATGATGCCCACGTCGGCCAGCAGCTGCTCCACCTGGGCGGGTCCCCATCCGGCCAGCACGGCGGGGTCGAAGTCGGCGAATGCCCGGCGGAAACCCTCGCGTCGGCGCAGAACCGTCAGCCAGGAAAGCCCGGCCTGGAACGCCTCCAGGCTCAGCCGTTCAAACAGGGCGACCTGACCGTGCACCGGCCGACCCCACTCGGTGTCGTGGTAATCGACGAGGTCGCGGTCCAACCCCGCCCAAGGGCAGCGCGGACGGTCCACCGGCTGCGCATCACCGACGTCCATGCCTTCATCCTGCGGCGTCCCGCACCGCGTCCTTCATCCTGCGGCGTCCCGCACCGCGCGCAGCGCCGCGGGCACCAGCTCGGCGCGGCAGACGATCAGCCCCGCCTGCCAGGTCGACGGGCGGTTCCAGGCCGGGCGCGAGCCGTCGGGAGCCAGTACGGACAGCCCGGCCGCCCGGGCCAGCGCCGCCGGCGCGGCACTGTCCCATTCATGCAGGCCACCGGTCTCCAGATACGCGTCGGCGCGTCCGGTCACCACCGCGGCCACCTTGGCACCGACGGAGCCGAGCAGCAGCAGCTCGGATCCCAGGTGTGCGGCCAGCAAGCGAGCTGCCGCTGGGGTGCGCGACCTGCTGGCCACCACCACCGGACTTCGTCGGACCGGGCCGGCAGCTGCCCGGGGGGTGGTCGCACTGTCCAGGACGCGAACGGCCGCCGGCAGCGCCACCGCTCCGGCCACCAGGTCGCCGCCCCGCTCCGGCGTCGCGACGCCGGACCCGTCCCGCGCCCACAAAGCGATGTGCACCGCCCAGTCGGTGCGGCCGGTTTCGCCAAATTCCCGGGTGCCATCGAGCGGGTCGACAATCCACACCCGATCCGACTCATGTCGCCGCGGATCCTCCGGCGCCTCCTCGGAGAGCACCACGTCACCGGGGGCGAACCGGGCCAGCAGTCCCTGCGCGCAACGGTCCGCTTCCCGATCAGCGGTTTCCCGTAGTGCGGCCGGTCCCCCCACCGGCGGGTCGGCCCGCAGCGTCAGCAACAGCTGACCGACCTCCGCGGCGATCCGGGCAGCCAGCGCTCCGGCATCGGCAACGGCATCAGCCCCGGCATCGGCAGCCGTCAGTACGCCCCTCGGCCACCCAGTACTGCGCGGAACGTGCGCCAGATGATGGAGAAGTCCAGGGTCATCGACCAGTTCTCCACGTAGCGCAGATCGAGTCGGACCGAGTCGTCCCAGGACAGGTCCGAACGGCCGCTGACCTGCCACAGCCCGGTGATCCCCGGTCGCACCAATAGTCGCCGACGCACGTCGGAGTGGTAGGACTCCACTTCGGTGGGCAGCGGGGGACGTGGTCCGACCAGCGACATCGACCCGCTCAGCACGTTGAACAGCTGCGGCAGCTCGTCCAGTGAGAACCGGCGCAGCTTGGCCCCGACGGGGGTGATCCGGGGGTCGCGCTTGATCTTGAACAGGACGCCGTCGTGCTCGTTCTGTTCACGCAGCAGATGCACCTGGCGGTCGGCCCCGGTGATCATCGAGCGGAACTTCACGACCTGGAAAGGCTGCCCGTCCAGCCCGATGCGGGTCTGCCGGAAAAAAACCGGCCCGGCCGAGGTGACCTTGATCAGCACGGCGATGACCAGCAACAGCGGAGCCAGGACCAGCACGGCCAACGCCGCCAGGACCCGGTCCAGCCCGGACTTGAGCACCCGGCTCATCCCGGAGAGCCGGGGCTGGTCCACATGCAGCAGCGGCAGATTCGAGTACGGGCGGATCGTCAGGCGTGGTCCGGCCACCTCGATCAGGCCGGGGGACACCAGCAGTTCGGTCCCGGTCCGCTCCAACGACCAGGCCAGACGGCGCAGCGCGCCGGCGGGCAGGTCACCGGTGCTCATCACGGCGACCACGTCGGCATGCATGCGACTCACGGCGTCCCCGACATCGGCGATCCCGCCGAGTACCGGGATCTCCAGGTCGTCGTAGCTGCGCTCGTCCCAGGCCTCGATGACCGTGGCACCACTTCGGGTGCCCTGCGCTGGACGGGGATCGGCCCGGCTCTCCACGATGCACGCGCCCACGACCTGCAACCCGTGGTAGGCCTCGGTCCGGAGCTGAGATGTCATGTGCGCGACCGCGCTCATCGGGCCGACTGCGATCACCCGGCTCATCGCTTCGCCGCGGAAGCGGCGTCGGTGCAGGTGGCGGCGCAGGATCAGCCGGCCGGAGACGTCGAGCAGCACCGCAATCGGGGCGGCCACCACGACGTAGCGGCGGGCAACGTCAAGCTTCAACGCGAAGTCGACCATCGCGATCACGGCGACGACCAGCAGCCCGGCGCTGAGCACCCGCTTGAACTCCTCCGAACCCAGGCCCAGGTGCCGGTTCTCGTGGGTGCGGTTGAGCATGAGGATCAGCAACCAGCCGCCGCTGAACACCGCCCCGACCAGGACCCGCCGGTCCAGGGCTGCGTACGGGAAGGCGAATGCCGAGGCGACACTGCTGGCCACCAGGCCGGAGAACAGGTCGATGGCGGTCAGTCGGCGCACATAGCGACGGATCCAGCCCTCTGGGCGCTGCCCGTCAGCAGCGGTGGGTGCGGTCACTACCGACTGCGGCACCGCCCGGGCCGGCGCGGCGGCGTCCAGTTCGGCCAGCGTCAGGCGTTCCTCGTCCACGTCGACCGGGAATGCGGCTACCGGATCCGCGAGCCGGAAGTGATCAGCGGGGGCGGGACGACCACTGTTGGCACCCTCGATCGGTGGCGCATCCGGGTGCGAATCAACGCTGGGGCGGCCAGCGATGGTGTCGTGTGATTGCGTCATCGGGGTCCTTCAGCTGGGCGACCGGTCGGTGTTCGCTGCATGTCACGGGCAGCTTCTGGGCTGCGGCGTGCAGCAGAGGACGACGCCGACCTCGGCAGGGCGCGGTGCCGGGGACGGAACGCGCGATCGGCCCGGAACCATCGGTCAATCGGAGTCGCCTCCGACCTCATAGCTTTGTCCAGTCATCCAGACGCCACCCGGCCGCGTCAACCCCAGGAGCGGGAAAATCCGTCACGTTGGGTTGACCGTACGGCGGCTCACACCCGAATTACCAGTCACCAAGAGTGATCTGTGGACAGCGACATCACCATCGGTAAGCATTGATCTTTCTTCGGTGCCCAGCGTGTCGCAGATTGGTGGCCTGCGGAAAAAACAGCGCCGGCGACCCGGTGAACGATCGGGGTCGATGGCGACGATGCACCGCGATGGTCCCGCGACGCCGTGGACTGGGTGTTCGGTGAGCGAAACACCGGACGAGACCGTGCGCATTCCGCCGACACCGGGCCGCGGTCGGCCAGGGCTCGGCCAGCGGCTCAGGTTCCGGCCCGGGACTTCACTGAACCCGCATGGTGGGGCAGCCCGGACGCGCGGGGTTACCGTCGGGCGTGATCGTCGCCTTCTCCGTCAGCCCGTCCGGTGGCCCCCTGCCCGGGGGCCCACAGCCCGGCGGCACCGACGAGGCCCCGGATTCAGTCAGTGCAGCCGTGGCGGCGGCGGTTGCCGTCGTGCGCGCCAGTGGGCTGCCCAACCGGACCGACTCGATGTTCACCACGCTGGAGGGCGAATGGGACGAGGTGATGGGCGTGGTACGGGATGCCTGTCAGGCCGTCGCCGCCTTCGGCCCACGCGTCTCTCTGGTCCTCAAGGCCGATATCCGGCCCGGGTACACCGGTCAGCTGGCGGGCAAGGTCGAGCGGGTTGAGGCGGCGCTGGCCGGCAACCAGGTGCCCCCGGCGGGTGTCGAACCCGCACTGGACCGGGTTTAAGCCGGCTGCCTCTGCCAGTTGGGCTACGGGGGCCTGCTGGTGCAGCAGCCGGACGCGCTCCTGGCCGCCGCCGTCCCCGGCCGATGGCGCCCCGGCCGGAAGCGCCGCGACGTCACCCCTGAACGGTCGCCTCGTCGGCGGGCGACACCGGTTCCGGGGCGTCGCCGAAGGTCGGGGTGTCCGGCGCCTGTCCGGCCGGGACGTCCTGCTCGCCGTCCCGGGTCCGTTTGGGCGGCAGGCCCTCCTCGCGGATGCTGCGCTCGGCTTCGGGGCTCGGTCGGGTCGTGCCCGGCTCGGTCATCGTGGCTCCCCCTGGTTGAGGTCGAATTCGGTCTGCCGCGGCGGGTCATCGGCCCTGATGTCGCGGCCCAGGTCGTCACGATGGCGCGTCGGGTCGACCAACGGTGGCTCCCGGCCCGCGGCGATGTCCACCGGATCGGCCGCCCGCCGGAAGTCGCCGGTCGGCATCGACAGCTCTCCGATCGAGACAACATCGCGCCGGAACAGCAGTCCCAGTGTCCACTCCCCGATGATCCGAACCTTGCGGTTGGTCGTCGGCATCCGGCTCACGTGGTAGGTCCGGTGCATGAACCAGGCCGGGAACCCCCGCAGCTTCACCCCGTAGATCTCCGCGACCCCCTTGTACAGCCCCAGGCTGGCCACCGAGCCGGCGTAGGCGTGCCGGTAGTCGCGCAGCGGCTGCCCGCGCAGGCCGCGCGCGATGTTCTTTCCCAGCAGCGCAGCCTGGCGAACGGCGTGCTGGGCGTTGGGTGCGCAGGTGGGACTGTCGGCTGAACCGTCCCCTCGGGTCAGGTCGGGAACGGCGGCGCAGTCCCCGGCCGACCAGGCATCGGGCACGTCGCGGATCCGCAGGTCGGCGGTGCAGCTGATGCGGCGCTGACGGTCCAGGTCGAAGCCGGTGGCGGCGAGTACCGGGTTGGGACGAACCCCCGCCGTCCAGACGACCGTGTCGCTGTCCAGCGAGCTGCCATCGGAGAGCTCGACCCTGCCGTCGACACAGCTCTCGAGCCGCGTGGACAGCCGGATGTCCATGCCCCGGGCCCGCAGCTGGGCCACGGTGTAGTCGGCCAGCGACGCGCTGACCTCGTTCAGGATCCGCGGGCCGGCCTCCACCAGCACCCATCGCATGTCCGCCGGACTGATGTTCGGGTAGTACCGGGTCGCGTAGCCGGCCATGTCCTGCAGCTCGGCGAACGCCTCGATCCCGGCATAGCCCCCGCCGACGAAGACAAAGGTCAGCGCGCGGTTCCGGATCTGGCGATCCCACGTCGAGGAGGCGATATCGAGGCGGTGCAGGATGTGGTTGCGCAGTCCGATGGCCTCCTCGACCTGCTTGAACCCGATGCCGGTCGCCGCCAACCCGGGGATCGGCAGCGTCTTCGCGATCGAGCCCGGGGCGACGACCACCTGGTCGTAGGCCAGGTCGTAGGGGGCGCCCAGGCTGGGCTCGATGCGGGCGCACCGTCGCGGATGGTCCAGGCTGACCAGTCGGCCGTCGATGATCGTGCAGCGTTTGAGTTCGCGCCGCAACGACACCACGACCTGGCGCGCCTCCAGACTGCCGGCGGCCGTCTCGGGCAGGAAAGGCTGATAGGTCATGTACGAGCGGGGGTCGACGACGGTGATCATCACCTCACCACGCGCCAGTTCCGCGCGTAGCTGCTTCTGCAGCGTCAGGGCGGTGTACAGCCCGACGTAGCCGCCGCCGATGATCAGCACATGGCGGGCGCGGGTTCCGGGCGGGGGTGCGGTGGCCGGCTCGATCAACGGAGCCAGGTTGGGGCGGTCCTCCGGAACATCCGGGCCGGGGCGCAGCACCACCGGCGCGGCCGCGTCCCCGGCTGGCTGCCCGACTGGTGCGTCCGCTTCGTGCGTGGTGGTCATCGTCGCCTACCCGGTGGTCTCGTGGTCCTGATGCGCAGGAGTACCTGCCTCGCGGCGAGAATGCCCGCCTCCCCCATCCGACCACGGCTCACCGGTGCCCGGTGCCCCTCCGCCGGTGGCATCCGACAGCTCGGCGGCGCGGGCGAGCACCGAGTCGGTCATCGCGGGGGTCAACCGTCCGGTGAAGGTGTTCTGCTGGCTCGGGTGGTAGCTGCCGAGCAGCACGACCCGTCTCGACCCGCCCGGCAGCGGTTGGGGCAGCTGCCACGATGCGCCGTGGCCGAATCGGGGCCTGGGCCGCGCTGACGGTACGCCCAGGCGCGCGATGGCCGCCAGCGCCGCGGTCCACGCGATCCCGCCCAGTGCCACGACCACGGCCAGTCCGGGCGCGAGCAGCCGCAACTCCGCGTCCAGCCAGGGCGCGCAGGCGGCCGCCTCCTGTCGGTCCGGACGGTTCTGCGGGGGCGCGCAGTGCACCGCGGCGGTCATCCGGACGCTGCCCCGGGGTCCGGACAGTCGCTGCCCGTCCCCGGCGTGGTCGCTGGTGGGCTGGGCGGCCAACCCGACCCGGTGCAGCGCCGCGGCGAGGTGATCCCCGGAGCGGTCGCCGGTGAAGACACGACCGGTGCGGTTGCCGCCGTGGGCCGCCGGAGCCAGTCCGACCAGCAGGATCCGCGGCGCTTCGACACCCCAGCCGGGCACCGGCCGACCCCAGTAACGCTGTCCCGCATACGACCGCCGCCCCGTCGCCGCCACCTGCTCGCGCCAGCCGACCAGCCGCGGGCACGCCCGGCACACCGACACCTGCGCATCGAGCTCATCCAGGGTGCGCGCAGACTCCGCGTAGTGCCGCGCAGCCCCTGGGTCGGCGGCGACCGGCGTGTCCGGTTCAGCCGGGTCACCCGGCCAGCCGCTGCCCGGAGCGACCGGACCACGCCCACCCGCCGGGTTGTCCGGTTCGGGTTCTGTCGGACTCACCGCCCTACTGTGCTGCGGTGAGCGATGCGCCGGCTCGGCAGCGGGTCCGCACGGTGGTGTACGGGCTGCTCGCGCTGGTGGCAGTGCTCGTCCCGATCGGGATCGCAACGGTCGGGGTCGCGGCGATACCGGCCGTGGCGGCGCAGGCAGCGGAACGGCCGGGGCCGGTGGTCCTGATCGGGGTCGACACCCTGGACTGGCCGACCACATCCGAGCTTCCCGCGGTCGCCGATCGACCCCTGCGAGAGTTGGCGACCGGCGGGTCGGTCGGGTCGGTCTCGGTCCGGACGGGACAGTCGCCCACGTGCCCGCTGGACGGCTGGCTGACCGTGTCGGCCGGTCGCCGTGCGGTCGGGGTGGCGCCGGGCCCGCGGGGACAGTGCGTCAACCCGCTCTCGGTGCAGGTCGATCCGACCTCGGTATCCGCGGTGCCACTGACCGGGGCCGGCCGCCCCGATCCGCGGCACGCCGGTCAGATCCCCGGGTGGGACCAGCTGGCCGCCGTCAACGCTGCCTCCGGGTACGCGGCGCGGATCGGGTCGCTGGGCGCGGCTGTCGCCGCCGCGCGGTCCTGCATCACCGCCGCCGGCCCCAACGCGCCGTTGGCCGCCGCGGACCCCTCCGGCCGGGTCGACGCCTGGGTGGCGGACCCGCTCGCGCTGACCCCGGAGATCCTGACCGGATGTCCGATCAGCATCGTCGACGCCGGAGCGAACCCCGTGCAGGCTGCCCAGGTGATCGCTCGGGTGCAGCGGCTGCTGCCCGCGGACGGGACGCTGCTCGTGGTCGGCGTCGACGATGTCGTGTCCGGTGCCCACCTCCCGAGCGCTGTTGGGTCTGCCGGTGACCGACCCACCGTCGGTCTGTCGGGGATCAGCGGGTTGCGGGTCGCGGGGGCCAGCGGCCACCGGTTTCCGGGCCCTCCCGTCGGCGGGCTGTTGACCAGCGACGCGACCCGCTGGCCCGGGATGGTCACGCTGACCGACGTCACCCCGACCGTGCTGGCCGCCGCGGGTATCGCCGTCCCGGCCGGGCTGGTCGGCAGCGTCTGGCGGGCGGTTCCGGGCCCGGCCGCTGCCGTCGCAGTGGACGGATTGCGCGTCGACGCGCTGCGGGCCCGGGTCGCACAGGACACCGTCCCGCGCTTTTATACCGGTTTCGGGATCGCGGCGGGCCTGGTGTTGATCGTCGCCCTGCTGACCGGCCGCTGGGCGCCCCGGTGGCGCTCGGGGTCGGTGCTGCGGGCCGCCGGTCTGGTGGTGGCCGCTGCCCCGGTCGCGACCCGCTTCGCCTCGCTGGTGCCCTGGTGGCGGGCCGGGTCGCCGGAACTGGCACTGCCAGGCGCGGTACTGGCGGCGGCGATCGTCGTGGCGGGCGTCGCCTGGGCGCTGGCTCGCGGCGCTGGGCGGGTCAGCGCTAGGCGAGTCAGCGCCAGGCGATACCGCCCGGGCACGGATGCCGGCGGTGGGCCGACCCGAACCTGGCAGCTGGCGGCGCTGGTCGTCGCCTGCGTGACCACGCTCACCGTCGCCGTGGACCTACTGGCCGGATCCCCCTTGCAGCGGCTGACGGTGATCGGACTCACCCCGATCCAGGGTGGGCGGTTCTACGGAATGGGCAACGAGATCTTCGCCGCGACCGCGATCTGCGCACTGGTCGTCGCTGCGGGATGGGCGGCGTGGCGCCCGGATCGCGCGGTCGGCGGGTGCATCGGGATCGGGGTGGTCTTCGTCCTACTGGACGGGCTGCCGTCGGTGGGCGCCGACTTCGGCGGTGTTCCGGCCGCGGTCGCCGGGTTCGCGGTGGCCGCCCTCGCGCTGCGTCCGGGCCGACTACGGCTGCGCTGGGTGCTGCTGAGCCTGGCCGCAGCGCTGGTCGTGCTCGGCGGGTTCGTGGCGCTGGACCTGAGCCGACCGCCGGGCAGCCGGACCCACGTCGGGACGTTTGCCGCGGACCTGCTGTCCGGCTCGACCGACGGGGTCGTCGGGCGCAAGGTCGCGGCCGCCGCGGGTCCGCTGCTGTTCCGGATCGGCAATGCGGGCGCCTCGGCCTTCGCCTGGTTCGGCGTCGGGGTCGTGCTCGTGGTGGCCGTCGTGCTGGTACGCCCGCGGCTGATCCGGCACACCGCGCTGGGTCGGCTGCTGCGAAGCGAGTGGCCACAACTGCACGCGGTGCTGGTCGGGGCGGTGGTACTCGGGGTGCTCGGTGGGCTGCTGAACGACTCCGGCGTCGCGGTTCCGCTGATCATGTGCGAAGTCGGGGTCGGGCTGGTGGTCGCCGCCCTGCCTGTTGCGGGCGTAGACGACCCGCCTACTGCGGGCGTTGCCGCCCTGCCTGCTGGCGTTGCCGCGGGCACCCCGCGGCCCGCGTTCGGCTCAGAGCACCTGCCGACCGACCCCGACGACGACTGGGAAATGTGCTAGCCCCGACCGGTCATCCCGGCCGGGCTCACACCTGGGCTCATACCTGGCTGAGCACGATTCCGTCGAGAATGTCCTGCTCGGAGACGATGACCTCCGGGGCGGCCAGGGTTGGCCCGAGTCGCTGCAGCACCCGGTCCAGCACCAACGCGCCGGCACCGATCACATCGACCCGGCCCGGGTGCAGCCACTCGAGGGTCGACCGGTCGGCCCGGGTCATCCCCAGCAGCCAACCGGTCACCTCGTGGACCCGGGCAGCGGGCAGTCGCGCATGGTGGATCTTCTCCCGGTCATAGGCGTGCAGGCCGAGCACCGCGGCGCCCACCGAGGTCACCGATCCGGCCAACCCGACCAGGGTGCGGCCGGTGCTGATGCCAACCGCCCGCTCGGCGTCGTCGAGGGCGGCGTCGATGAGCGCGGTGGTCGCCGCAACCTGCCCGGCGGTCGGCGGATCCCCTGACAAGGATCGTTCGGTCAGCCGGACGCTCCCGATGTTCAGCGAGATCCCGGCCGGATCGGGCCGGCCGGCGGCGCTCCGGGCGGATCCCCTGTCGACCGAGCCGAGGGCGAATTCCGTCGACCCCCCGCCGATGTCGAGGACGAGGACCGGCTCGGGGGGTCGCTGCGCAGCCAGCCCGGCCAGCGCCCCGGCGAAGGAGAGCCGCGCCTCCTCCTGCCCGGAGACCACCTCCGGTTCAACGCCCAGTCGTTCGCGGACGCCGGCGATAAAGACCGCCGCATTTTCGGCGTCCCGCGATGCCGAGGTCGCGATGAACCGGACGGACCGCGGGCGCAGGTCCGCGAGCACCCGGGCGATCTCGTCGCAGGCGTCCCAGGTCCGATCCAGGGCCGCCTGACTCAACCGGCCGGTCGCGTCGACACCTTCCCCCAGGCGCACGATCCGCATCCGCCGGTCGACCTCGACCGGGACTGGCGGTCCGTCGACACCGTCCACGTCGGCGACCAGCAGTCGGATCGAGTTCGTGCCGCAGTCCACAGCGGCGACCCTCATCGCGCGGCCGTCCCGGTGGCCGGGACTCGGGCCGTCCCGGTGGCCGGAACTCGGGCCAACCCGGTGGCCGGAACCCGCGCGCCCCCGAGTCGCCGATCCGGGATCCCCAGCTGTGCCACCTCCCGCACGAACCGGGCCACCCGGACGGGCCTGGTGTGCGCGGTGGACACCTCACGGACATCCAGCTCGGTGAAACCCTCCTCGGTATACCAGCGCCGCAACCGCTCATTGCCAGCCCAACAGTCCAGTCGCAGGACATCCCCGCCGCGTTCGCCCACCCGTGCGGCGGCCTGGTCCAGCAACCACCCGCCCAGCCCGCGCCCGCTCAGCGAACGGTCGACCACGAGGGCGTGGACGAACCCGGCAGCGGGATCGGTGATCTCCGGCCAGACCTCCGGGTCTGCGTGGGCCAGTCGCAGGCCCCCGACGACCACACCCACCAGGTCGGCCACGAGAAGCTCTCCGGCTGCGACCGCCTCGGCGGCCGGGATCGCGTACTCCCCCGCGGTCCACGCAGCGATTCCGGCCTCGGCCAACCAGCGTGCCGCCGCGTCGCGGATGTCCAGGTAAGCGGGCAGATCCGCGGAGGTTGCCGGGCGTAGGCGCACCGGCTGGCCCGCCAGGTCCACACACGTACCCGGCGCCCCCCAGCGCCCATCGGCGTCGAGCTGGTCGACCACCCGGGCACCGAGCGGATCGACGCCGGGCCCCTGCGCCAGTTCGTGAGCGGCCAGCGCATGCAGGCACTTGACGCGGTCCGGCAGCCCGCCCGCGGACACGTCGGCGATCTCCGGGACCTCGCCCAGGCGCGACCGCGCGGCCAGGTAGGCGTGATGGGCGCCACGATGAGCGGCGGCCAGAGTCGGGTCGTCGCGCAGCTGTGAGCTCATCTGAGCCATCACCCCGGCACCTTCCAGTCGTCCGATCGCGGAGGCCGCCCGGGGGCAGGTCAAGTAGAAGGTGGTCGGGAACGGGGTGCCGTCGTCGAGGCGCGGTTCAGTGGTCACCACGTCCGGCAGCCCGCATCCGCAGCGGTGGCAGACGGTCCTGACTGCCCGGGGCGCCCTGCCCAGCTGGAGCGCCACCGCCGCCAGGTCGGCCGGCGTCGGGCTCACCGGCCCGATGTCGGCGGCTGCTCCGACACCGGCGGCTGCGTCGGGGTGAGCGAGATCGCCCACAGCGGGTTGGCAGACCCCAGCCCGGCCACCGCGCGACCCGGGTCGCCGACACCGGACGCTCCCGGGGTCGTCCCTGTTGCGCCGTCCGGGGCGCCCGGCCGCACCTGTCCGGAGGACGCTCCGGGGCCAGGGCCCCCGGTCAGCGCCGGGGTCGTTGTCGCACCAGGGTCAGCTGAGGGCGCTGAGGTCGGCGAGGTCGGCGACGAAACTGCGGCGGCGGAGTCGAGGACGATGTAGTCGGTCTCCCCCGGTGCCACCAGACGCAGCCGGGCACGGGCCTGGGCACGTACGAACACCGGGTCCTGCCAGCGCGCCGCCTCGACCTGCATATCCGAGACCGACGCTCTCTCCTGGGTGATCTGACTATGGAGAGCATTGATCGCAGAGCGCTGCTCCAGATAGGTCCGCAATGGCAGGACTGCCGAAATCGCGAGACCCGCAACGACCAGCAGGAGCACGACAACCCGACCCCGGGAGGCGACCGCAGAACGCGGCGCCGACCTGCTGGCGGCCGGGGCGCCTGCCCGGGCCGGTCTGCGCGTTGCCCGCCCCGGCCCACCGGTCAGCGTGCGACGACGGGCGTCATCAGAGCGAGAGCGTCGCTTTCGCCGGCCCGGGACGGTCCTCGGCTTTGCTGAGTCCGGCACCGGTCAGGCCTTCACCCGGGGAAAGGCGGACCGCCCGGCGTAGCGGGCGGCCTCGTCCAGCTCCTCCTCGATGCGCAACAGCTGGTTGTACTTGGCGATCCGCTCACCGCGCGCCGGAGCACCGCTCTTGATCTGCCCGGTTCCGACCGCGACAGCGAGATCGGCGATGGTCGTGTCCTCGGTTTCACCCGAACGGTGGCTCATCATCGCCGAGAACCCGTTGCGATGGGCGAGCTCGACCGCGTCCAGGGTCTCACTCAGCGTGCCGATCTGGTTCACCTTGACCAGTAGCGCGTTGGCCGCCGCCTCGTCGATGCCGCGCTGCAAGCGGGTGGGGTTGGTCACGAACAGGTCGTCGCCGACAACCTGAACGCGGGCGCCGATCGACGCGGTCAGCTTGCTCCAGCCGTCCCAGTCGTCCTCGGCCAGCGGATCCTCGATGGACACCAGCGGGTAGTCGGCGATCAGCTTCTCGTAGTAGCCGATGAGCCAGTCGCTGTCACGCTGCTCGCCCTCGAAGGTGTAGGTACCGTCGGCGAAGAACTCCGTGGCCGCCACGTCCAGGGCGTAGGCGATGTCGGTGCCCGGGGTGAACCCGGCCTTGCCGACCGCGGTCGTGATCAGGTCAAGGGCCTCGGCGTTGCGGGGCAGGCTGGGCGCGAATCCACCCTCGTCACCGAGACCGGTGGGCAACCCCTTGCTCTTCAGAACCGACTTCAGCGCCTGGTAGACCTCCGAGCCCCACCGGATCGCCTCGGCGAACGTCGTCGCTCCGACGGGGGCGATCATGAACTCCTGGATGTCCACCGCGGTGTCGGCATGTGCGCCGCCGTTGAGGATGTTGAGCATCGGCACCGGCAGCAGGTGCGCATTAGGGCCGCCCAGGTAGCGGAACAGCGGCAGCCCGGACGATTCCGCAGCCGCCCTGGCCGCCGCCAGCGACACCCCGAGCACCGCGTTGGCCCCCAGCCGCGCCTTGTTGGGGGTCCCGTCCAGGTCGATCAGCGTCTGGTCCAGCAGCCGCTGTTCGCTGGCCTCCAGTCCGACGACGGCATCGGAGATCTCGCCGAGAACGTTGGCGACCGCAGTGGTCACACCCTTGCCGCCGAACCGCTCCGGGTCACCGTCACGCAATTCCACAGCCTCGAAGGCGCCGGTGGAGGCGCCGCTGGGCACGCCGGCCCGGGCGAGCGTGCCGTCGTCGAGCGCGACCTCGACCTCCAGTGTCGGGTTGCCCCGGGAGTCGAGGATCTCGCGAGCTCCGACTGCTTCAATGCTGGCCACGTCGTGGACCTTCCTGTGTGTCGGCTCGAATTGCTTGATCGGCTGGTGCCTCGACCGACCGCCGCGCAGTCGTCCCGGCCACGGTAACGGCGCGGCCCGGCCGTTCCCGGCTGGCCGGGCCGCGTGTCTGCGTTGTCGCCAGCTCAGTCCGCGGGCGGCTTGCGGGCCCACCCGCTGACATGGCTGCGGATGAAGGGCGGGGCTCCGGGAAAGTCGCGGCGCTCGTGTTCGCCGAGCACGAAGCCGGCGCCGGTGATCGCGGCGAGGGCGTCCCGGTCCAGCTGGCAGCCGCCGCCCAGCACCGACCAGATCGGCCGGATTCGATGCTGGCGGGCGGCGATGGCCGGGTCGAGGTCCTTCACGTGCTCGTAGAAGCGGACCCGGCCGCCCGGAACCAGCACCCGGTTCACCTCGGCGAGGACCGCCGCCGGGTCGGGCACCGTGCACAACACCATGGAGAGCACGACCTCCTCGACGCTGGCGTCCGCCACCGGGAGCCGGTCCCCGCTGGCCCGCAGCAGCGTGACGTGTGCCGCCGCGGTCCGGGCGCGAGGGCGGGCGCGGTGGAGCATGGCCGGCTCGGGGTCGATGGCGATGACCCGGACGCCCGGGGGGTAGGCGTTCAACGCCCGTCCGGTGCCGACGCCGACCTCCAGCACCCGGCCGGTCGCGGGGGCCAGCAGTGCTCGACGACGCCGTCCCAGCTCGCCGCGGTCCGGACCGGCCTGCACCAGGTCGTACACCGCGGCGCCGAACGCTCCCCACATGGACTCGATGGTGCCAGCGCCGCGTGGGTCCCGAAGGCCGGGCACCGGCGGCACGATCGTGTCCGGAATCGACACGACCCGCCCTCCTGGAGCCAGAAATGGCGTCAATCGGCCCCGGTCGTGTCGATTCTGGACAGCCGACCGAGCCCAATCTTCAGAGCAGCGGTCCCAGGACGTCGAAAGCCCAGCTGCCCAGCGTGGTCGGCGTCGTGGTGGTGACGGCCCGTGCTGCGTTAAGGCCCATCCGGGCGTCGGCCACCGGGTCCGGTCCACTGGTCGGCGGGTCCACCCAGAACAACGCCTCGACATCCCGGGTCACCGCGACCACGCCGGCACCGTCGGTCAGGTCGACCGGGAGCACGTCGACCCGTTCCCGGATCCGGGCGTCCAGCCGATCCGGGGCAGGGCCGGGGCCATCCGATCGTCACTGTCCACGCGTAGCCTCGCCACCGTGACCGCGGACGTGCAGCAGCACCGGTGGAGCACCGAGGGGTTCCTGCGCGCCTGGGAGGTCGGTGCGTTCGACGACGCCCGGGTGGAGATGGTCGACGGGGAGCTCTGGCCGGCGTCCATCGGCAGCTGGCACGGTGATTCGACGGGCCGGGTGACCCGGGCGCTGCCCAACGGCTCGGTCATGGTGTCCACCCAGTCCCTGGTGCTCAGCACGTCGGTCCCCGATCCGGACGTCTGGGTGCGCCCGGCTGCTGCGCAACCCCAGCGCATGGCCTCAGCCCGGATGGCGGTCTGGGATCCGGCGGACGTGCTGCTGGTCGTTGAGGTCAGCGATGAGACCCTGCAGGCGGATCTGACCACCAAGGCACGCCTCTACGCAGCCGCCGGGTTCGCGGTCTACTGGGTTCTTGGGCCCGACGCGATCCACGAGCACACGGCACCGACGAAGTTCGGGTACCGCGACATCCGCCAGCTCTGGCCCGGCGACCAGCTGCGCGTGCCCTATGCCGACGTGACGTTGGACGTTGGAGCGCTGCTCGGGGTGGCCGTCACCGGCTGAGCTGACGGCGACTGTGTGGCGGCGGCTTGGCCGCTATCCGGATTCGGCTAGGGCGACCGCTTCGGTGACGGCCCGAACGTGGTCGCGCAATGCCTGTTCCGGATCCACGCCGAGCGAGCGCGCAGCCGCCACCGCCGCAAACAGCTGCGCCCCGACCGCTGCCCGATCAGCGGCCGCCGGCTCGTTGCCGGAGGTGGCCGGCTCGGGGGCCGCGCGGCCGGCGGCCGCCAGCCGGTCCTGCACCTTGGTGGCCAACAGCAGCGCGGGGATGGCACCGGGGATGCCCTCCAGCACTCCGCGCCGCTGCTTCTCCACCCGCTTGCGCTGCTCCCACGCCGCGTGCAGGCCGTCGTCGGACACCTGCTGGCCGGCGAAGACGTGGGGGTGTCGGCGGACCAGCTTGTCGGCGACGTCGGTGGCCACCTCGTCGAACCCGAAGGGCTGCTGCTCGTCCTCGGCCGCGATCCGCGCGTGGAAGACGACCTGGAGCAGCAGGTCTCCCAACTCCTCCCGGAGCAGTGTGCGGTCCCCAGTGTCCAGCGCTTCCAGGACCTCGTAGGTCTCCTCAAGCAGATAACGCGCCAGGCTGGCATGGGTCTGCTCGGCATCCCAGGGGCAGCCGCCCGGCGAGCGCAACCGGTCCATCACCTCAAGCAGTGCGGTGATCCCGGTCGCGGGGTCCATCTCAGCTGCCGCCCTGGCCGCCGGTCCCCGACTGATCCGCAGCTGACTGGCTGCCGCCGGTCGTCGGCTGGGCACCGACCCTGGACAACGATCCGTTGCCCGGCTCGATGGCCACGCCGGTCCACGAGCCGTAGCGGGGGTTGACGGTCACCGGAAGCTTGCGCGCCGGGTCGGTGATGTAGGCGATGGCTCGCTGAGCTGCCTGCGGCTGGGTGATCCCGTCCGGGGCCCCCTTGCGGCCGATCGCGAAGACCTGCAGATTGACGCGGAGCAGGTCCGGCAGCCGATCCCGGGTCAGGCTGTTCTGGGCCAGCTGCGCGTCCAGCTGGTCCCCGGAGCTCGCGACGGCCTGCTGTACCTGCTGCGCGACCGCCGAATCGGGAACGGTGACGCCGGCCTGTGCAGCGGCATCACCGACAAGTCGCTCCAGGACGAGCTCGGTCAGGATCGTGGTCTGCACGCTCGGTAGACGCCGTGAGACGGTGGCCCGCTGCTTGGCATCCAGGCTGGCCAGGTAGTTCTGCGTCACCTGCTCCAGCCGCCCCTGGTCGATCGCGGAATTCCCGATGATCGCCGCACTGCCGGCCTGGGACGTGCCACATCCGGCAAGCGCGCCCAGCACGATCGCTGCGGCACCGCCGGTCATGGCGCGCCGCCGCATTCCGTCGCCGAACCACCTCACGACCGGTCGTCCCCTCTCCCTGCCACCTGTCCAGCTGCCACCAGTCCAGCGGCTGCTGCTGCTTGATTGTCCTCGGCCGGAAGGGTTGGCGGCTGCGTGGGGATCCCCAGCACCGCCTCCAACACCCCAGAGCACCACGCCAACAATGCGAGATCGCGCAGCGGCTGTCCGCCGACACGCGCCGTGGTTGGTCGGGGCACCAGGATCGTACGGGTCACGGCCTTGACCAGAGATCCCGGATGCAGCCGTTCCAGTCGCATCCGGGCGGACTCGGCCGGCTCGACGGGCCCGAAGCGGATGTAACGGCCGGCCAGAGTCACCTCGCTCAGACCGGCCCGCCGGGCGTGAGCCCGGAACCGCGCCACCGCGAACAGGTTCTCCACCGGCTCCGGCCAGGCACCGAAGCGGTCGCGCAACTCGTCGCCGACCGCGGTGGCCGCCGCCTCGTCGCGCGCCTCGGCCAGGGCCCGGTACACCTCCAGCCGCAACCGCTCACTGTCCAGGTAGTCCTGGGGAAGGTGCGCGTCCACGGGAAGTTCGACCCGCACCTCGGGGTCGTCCTCGCCAGCGGAACCGGTTCGGAAGGCCGTCACAGCCTCCCCGACCAGACGAATGTAGAGGTCGAAGCCGACATCGGCGATGTGGCCGGCCTGCTCGCCGCCGAGCAGGTTGCCCGCTCCCCGGATCTCCAGATCCTTCATCGCCACCGCGGTTCCGGCACCGAGGTCCGTGTGCTGACTGATGGTTGCCAGCCGGTCGTGGGCGGTCTCGGTCATCGGCTTGTCCAGGTCGTAGAAGAAGTAGGCGTAGGCGCGCTCCCGGCCTCGCCCGACCCTGCCTCGCAACTGGTGCAGCTGGGACAGTCCCATCGTGTCGGCCCGGTCCAGGATGAGGGTATTGGCATTGGGAATGTCCAAGCCGGACTCGACGATCGTCGTGCACACGAGGACGTCGAAGCGCCGCTCCCAGAAGTCGACGATCACCTGTTCCAGCTGGCCCTCGCCCATCTGTCCGTGCGCCACCGCAATCCGCGCGTCGGGGACCAGCTCGCTCAGCCCGGCCGCGGTCCGGTCGATGTCGGAGACCCTGTTGTGGACGAAGAAGACCTGGCCGTCACGCAGCATCTCTCGTCGGATCGCGGCCCCCACCTGCCGCTGGTCGTAGCCGCCGACGTAGGTCAGGACCGGGTGTCGTTCCTCCGGCGGGGTCGCGATCGTGGACATCTCCCGGATCCCGGTGACCGCCATCTCCAGGGTCCGCGGGATCGGGGTGGCGGACATGCTGAGGACATCCACCGAGGTCCGCAGCCGCTTGAGGGCTTCCTTGTGTTCAACCCCGAAGCGCTGCTCCTCATCGACGATGACCAGCCCGAGGTCGCGGAAGCGGACCTCCGGGGAGAGCAGCCGGTGGGTCCCGATGACCAGGTCGATGCTGCCGTCGGCCATGCCCTTCATCGCGGCCTCGGATTGAGTACGGCTCCGGAACCGGGACAGTTGCGCAACCGTGACCGGGAAGCTGGCGTAGCGCTCGCCGAAGGTCTGGAAGTGCTGCTGCACCAGCAGGGTTGTCGGCACGAGTAACGCGACCTGCTTGCCGTCCTGGATGGCCTTGAACGCCGCGCGAACGGCGATCTCGGTCTTGCCGTAGCCGACGTCACCGCAGATCAGGCGGTCCATCGGGACCTCCTTCTCCATATCGGCCTTCACCTCGTCGATGCAGGCCAACTGGTCCGGGGTCTCCACATACGGGAACGCGTCCTCCAGCTCCCGCTGCCAGGGCGTGTCCGGGCCGAATGCGTGGCCGCGGCTGGAGTTTCGGGCGGCGTAGAGCCGGATCAGCTCCCCGGCGATGGCCTTGACGGCCTTGCGTGCCCGGCCCTTGCGTTTGGCCCAGTCCGCGCCGCCCATCTTGTCCAACGCCGGCTGGTCCCCACCGACGTAGCGGGACAGCTGGTCCAGGGAATCGGTCGGAACGAAGAGCCGGTCGCCTGGCTGATTGCGCCGCGACGGTGCGTACTCCACGACGAGGTATTCACGGGTGGCGCCGTTCAGCGTGCGTTCGATCATCTCGACAAACCGGCCCACGCCGTGCTGTTCGTGGACAACGAAGTCGCCCGGCTTCAGGGCAAGCGGATCCACGGTGTTGCGTCGGCGACTGGGCAGCCGACGCATGTCGCGGGTACTCGAGCCCGCCCGTCCGGTCAGGTCATCCTCAGCGAGCACGACGAGTTTGCGGTCCGGCGCGCGAAATCCGCCGAGTAGGGCGCCGGTCGTGACGGTCACAACATCGCGGGGCAGTGCTCTCGGGAGAGCAGTGACCACACGAGCCGGAGCACCGTTCTCGGTGAGCACCTTTGCAAGCCGCTTGGCACTGCCCGGCCCGGCGGTGACCACGACCGCAGCCCAGCCCTCGTGGACCGCCGCACTCAGATCGTGAGCAGCGCGCTCGGCGTCGCCGCGGTAGGGCTCGATGGTATGGACGTCGATCCGGGCATCGACCTCAGCGCGGTCGGTCGCGGCTTGAACCGGATCACTGCTCTCGTCGGACGGACCGCTGACGTCCGGGTCGCCAACTGGTGAGTCAGTAGGACCGGACATCGCACCGAGCGGGCCGAGCGTCCACCACGGCAGCCCTTCGCGCAGCGCGTGCTCGCGCACCTCACCGAAGTCCCGGTAGGCGGCAGCGCCCAGGTCGATCGGAGCCTGGCCGCCAGCGGCGGCGTTCGCCCAGCTGGCGTCCAGGAACTCGCGACTGGTCGCGACCAGATCGTGGGCGCGGGTCCGGACGCGTTCGGGGTCGCAGACCAGGACGCCGGAGCCCTTGGGCACCACGTCGACGAACAGCTCGAGGGCGTCGGCGAGCACCGGGGACAGCGACTCCATCCCGTCGACCGCGATGCCATCGGCGATCCGACCCAGCACGTCCGACAGCTCCGGATGCTCGGTGAGCAGTGCTCTGGCCCGTTCACGGACGGTGTCGGTGATCAGTAGTTCCCGGCACGGCGGAGCCCAAAGGGTCTGCGTCGGCTCGAGTGTTCGCTGGTCGGCAACGGCGAACCGGCGGATCGTGTCGATCTCGTCGCCGAAGAGCTCCACCCGCAGCGGATGTTCCTCCGTCGGCGGGAAGACGTCGACGATTCCACCGCGGACCGCGAACTGTCCCCGCTTCTCCACCAGATCCACCCGCGCGTACGCAGCCGCCGCGAGCGCCCGGACCAACCCGTCCAGCTCGACCTGCTCCCCGACGCTGACATGGACCGGCTCCAGATCGGCCAGCCCGACGACCTGTGGCTGCAGCACCGACCGGATGGGGGCGACCACCACCCGCGGCATCGACTGCCCAGCCGTCCCGGTCGGGTGGACCAGCCGTCGCAGCACCGCCAGGCGCCGTCCGACCGTGTCACTGCCCGGGGAGAGCCGTTCGTGTGGCAAGGTCTCCCAGCTCGGGTAGATCACCGCCTCGTCGACGGGCAGCAGGCTGTGCAGCGCCGCGAGCAGGTCCTCGGCCTCCCGGGTCGTGGCGGTGACGACGACGACCGGCGCGGGGGTCGCGGCTGGGTCGGCGCCGGGGCTCGCGCCGTCAGGTTCTTCGTTGCGGGCGCGGCTGAGCAGCACGGCCAATGCCGCGCGCAGCGGGCGGGGTCCCACCAGGTCGAAGCGCGACCGACCCTGCCGCCACGCCTGGACGGCGCCGGCCAGGGCCGGGTCGTCGGCCAGCGCACGGGGCAGGCACGCCAACGTCGGCGTCGGCTGGTCGGCGGGCGGCTGGGAGGTCGTGCCCGCGGCGGGACTCGTCGGCCGGATCAGCATGGACTGCGACATCGATCCCTCTCCCGGGACGACGCCCGGACACCTCGGCGGCGGTCCGCGACAGCACGACCAACCGGAGGCGACGCCGCCACCCGGTGTGTCGAGCCGAAACCGCCCCTGGCTGGCTGCGGTGACCGCTGACGAGCCTAGGCCGCGCACCCGTCAGCCCCCCGCGGGGCCACCTTGTCGCCGCCCCGCCCACCCTCACGGGACCCTGTCGCCGCCCCACCCAGCCTCACGGGACCTTGTCGCCGCCCCACCCAGATTGTCGCCGGTCTACTGGAAACAAAGTCGGCGCGGCGGCGACAAGGTCGGGGTGGATACCCGTCACCCCGGCCCGCGAGCCGGTTACCCACAGGGGCATCGGAAAGGGGTCGGACAATGGCCGCTGTCCCCAGCTGGTGCGAGGGTGACCGGAAAGGCCGCACGCGCAGGTCAACGTCATTGGTATGAGCACTCTGACCGGACCATCTGACACCAGCCTGGCCGTCCGGACGGCTGACCTGACCGCCGCGGGGCTGAGCTATCACGACATCAGCCGTGACATTCGCACCGGGCGTCGGAAGCGACTGCATCGAGGGGTCCTGACTCAGGGAACGCCCGCCGCCGAGGCACTGTCGCTGGCCGCCGCGCGGGCCGCTGCCGCGCTGCTCGTGGTCCCGAACGCCGCCGTGAGCCATCGCAGCGCTGGGGTCCTACACCGCTTCCTTACTGCCGACCCCGAGTCGATCGTCTGCGTTACCCGCTCGACGTCGACCGGCTGTCGCCGCCGAGCCGAGCCGGCCCGGGTCCATCTCCACACCGCCGCGCTGCGCAGGCCCGACATGGTCGAGGTTGACGGGTTAGCGGTGACCTCCGCGGCGCGGACGGTATGTGACCTGGCGCGGCTGCTCCCGATGCCGGACGCGTTGGCTGCCGCAGACGCCGCCGTGCGTAACGGCTGTGTCACCGTGGAGGACATGGCCGAGGTCCTGGCGGCGCAGGTTCGGTGGCCCGGCACGGTGGCCGCCCGACGGGTATGCGCGATCGTCGATCCGGATGCGGAGTCCCCGCTGGAGAGCCGGGTTCGCGCGACCCTCGTCCTGCTCGGCGGGCTGCCGTTGCCACAGCTTCAGGTCGCGGTGCTCGGCGCCAGCGGGCGGACCTACCGCGCGGACCTGCTCTGGCCGGATCGTTGGACGCTGGTGGAGGTCGACGGTCGCGTCAAGTACGACCATGCCTGGTCCGGCTCGGCGCAGCAGGCGCTGTGGGCCGAGAAGCGGCGCGGGGACGACCTGGCGGAAGCCGGCTGGGAAGTGGTGCGCATCGTCGCCGACGACCTCCGTCACGATCACCGGCGCGTCACGGCCAGGGTTGCCGCCGCGTTCGCCCGGGGACGACGTCGCCACGGCGGTGGGTTCGACTGATCCAGCTGAGCTCCGTCCGAGCTCCGGTCGACCCCGCTCCGTCGACGTTGTTGCCGTCCCTCCTTCCTTGTTTCCGATAGACCGGCGACAAAGAAGGCGCGGTGGCAACATGAAGTGCCCCGCGGTTCTCGGACCAGGGCCCCGATAGGGTCGTATCCGGGAGGTGGAAGGAATCGTGACACGGAAATACCGTAAGTTCAGTCCGGAGTTCCGGGAGGAGGCCGTAAAGTTGGTTA